>ENA-OPFE01000190-OPFE01000190.1-human-gut-metagenome-genome-assembly--contig:-NODE-190-length-7158-cov-4.155005_pt1 | contig 7158 bp, 6 predicted proteins | sample MGYA00241711_ERZ501553 | MGnify/ENA primary metagenome ERZ501553 (study PRJEB25962, sample SAMEA2042302) | human gut metagenome | biome: human gut; feature: human-associated habitat; material: faeces... | reverse complement strand
TTATTTAATAAATTATTTTTATTGTTGTTAAAAGGACGGCGCCTTCAGGAGCGCCTTTGGGCTTGTTTGTGGTTGTTTCTACTTTACTTTTTAACTTAACTTTTTTATAATTAAGTTGTAGATATTCCTTTCCTTTAATTTAATCTTAATTTGTTTGATATGTTTTTTATGCAACTATTCAATTACAAAGATTTTGATTGCTATCTTGCTTTAGACTCCCAGGATAAATTACTATTTGATTTTTTATATCCGATTTTAATTAGACAAGGTTATATATCAGATTCTAACCAACAATTACTTGATTCTTTTAATGGCTGTTTTACTTTTAAATCTGAAAGAGCTTTAAGAGATCATCTTGGTATTTTAATTAAAGCTGGGCTTATAGAACGTGAGCTTGATAAACAATTTAAAAATAATCATCCTATTTTAATTCGCTATCTATATTTGAATAAATACAGGTTTCCAGAAGTGGCGGCTTTAAGAAGGCCATCTAATAAATTTAGAGCTGGTGATTGCTAATGGATTTAGGTATTGTCAAATCATCTGAGCTAAAAGAAATTAAAGCTAAGACTAGGAATGAACGAAAGAAGTATAAGCGATTTAAATGGAAATTTTTATTGAATGTTTTAGGCCAGCCATTTATTGATTTATGGAAGGCGCTTTGTTGTCTATATTATGATTGGTGGCAAAATCGCAAAAAAATCCTTAAGATTAGCTTTATTATATTTATTGTGTATTCAATATTTACAGGTATTAAAAATCTTGTTGCTGGTACTTCCTTTTGGCTTTGGTGTAAGGATGTATTAAAAGCCTTGATTTTATTTGTCGCAGCTAAGGGCTTATTTTTTGCTATTCATTATTTATTTGGTTATCAATTATTATTAGCTAGAGAACGTGAGTTATCTGATAGATTTGTAAATGAAAAGATGGCTAAGATTGCTAAAATAAGCGGAGCTACAGGAGCTGGTAAAGATACCTTCATGAGATATGTTGGTACTGCTAAAAGAAATGCTTTAATTAAAAAGCTTAAGAGTAGATCTAAATATATTCAAAAAACTGTTTATTGGGTAAGCTTTGATGCTTTAAATGAACTTATAGAAAATGATGTAAAAAGTGTTGATTATAGCAAGTCTAAATATGCAGAATTATATCCTGATAAAATGGTTAGAATTGTAGCTAAGGATTTTTTAGCTAATGAACAGCTAATAAAACAAAAGTATAAATCAAGGTATAATGCTAGAGAGCTGAGTCAAGATTATTCTAACTTTAAAAAAGCACCACGCTTTTATAAGAGTAAATATATATTTGATGAGATGATTAGCTCATCACATGTTTTAGATCTTCTTAGTGAATATGTAAATATTTATTTTAGATTAAATATTGATAAGCATTTTATCATGACTAATCAACCAACAATTGAGGATATGAAAGAGCATTTAATGTGCAAGCAGTTTAGCCTTGATTATTTTAAATTAATTCATGACGTTTCAAAAAAGCAAACACAGCTTGGCACTCAAATATCAAGAGAAAAAGTTATTTTTGGACTAACTGAAAATATGATTATTCTAGAATCTGAAGTTGATTCATTTTATAACAATCTTGATAAAAGTGTTAATTCAGAGCTTTTGAAATCTGGTGTAAGAGATGCCTTCGCATATAATAGACATTTATTTGGCGAAGATTTTTCTTATTATCAAGTTGGACAAAACGCCTCAAGATGTGCCAGCTTAATGCGTGAGCTAACTCATGAATTTATTTATATTGAGGGTAAAAAAATAATTGATGGTGGAAGAATAAGAAATTTTTTCATTAAGCTTATTAAATATCCATTTGATTTTATTTTAGATTTTAATCAGCTTTTTTCGTATACTAAAACTAGGAGTTAATCTCTTAGTTTTAGTATTTCAAATATTATAGTATAATAGTAATGAAGGAATGTTTATATTAATCATTAGGGCGCATTGAGTGACCCTGCAAAAATCTTTACAGCTAGACTGTTATTAAGATCATTCCTTCACTATAGAAATAAGTTGGCTGAGAGAATCTTTACTCCCAGCTTTTTCTTTTATGTAGGCATACATTTAAGAAAAGGTTTTGAAACTATGGACGTTCAGCTTTTGGAGAATAGCAATATATCTCGTATTAAAAAATGTCCAAATTTCAATTTTTTATTTTAATCTGCTTAAATCTAATGGAGAGCATATGCATCTCGTATAAAGCAAACGAAAATAGGTATAAGTACTAAATTGAAATTAAAACCAGCTTTTAAAGAAATGTATAATATTGGAGGTTAAGAACATGAAAGGATTTTGTATATCTCTAGATGTGTCTAAGGGGTCAAGCTTCTATCAAGGATTTAAAGGATTGGATGAGCCAATTACTAAGCCTAAAAAGATAGAACACAATTTAGAAGGATTTAAAGAACTACTAAATTTGAAAGAAAAGATAAAAAAACAATATAATGAAGATTGTGTAGTTATATTTGAATCAACAGGTATTTATCATAAACCACTTCAAACATATCTTGATGAGCATGATTTTAAATATACTATTATAAGTCCATTATTATCAGCTAAGGTACGTAAAAGTGATATTAGAGGCACTAAGACAGACGCTAAGGATTGTGCATCTATAGCTAAAGTATTTTATCTTAAAGAATTAAGAATATATACTAAAATAGATGAAATATACGCTGATTTAAAAGAAAAAAGCCGTTATTACGACTTTTTAGTTGATGAAATGAAGCGTTGGAAAATAGAATTTAGAAGATTATTAGATATTATATATCCTGGATTTGATAGAGTGTATGATGACTTATATGGTGATTTTATACAAACTTTTTTACTTGAATACTCACATCCAGAAATGATTAGGAAACGCAGATTAGATACAATAGCTAAATTTTTAGAAAAACATACATGTCACAAGGAAGCCTATTGCATAAGGCAAGCTCAAATCATAAAGGAATATGCCGAAAATTGTGCGTCTGGTTGTAGTTCTAAATCATATTTAGTTAATCAGTTTGATACTGTTATTCATAATTTAAATGCCCAAATTAAGCATTTACAGATAGTACTAGAAGAAATTATTGAACTAGCTAAAACATTACCAAATTATGATTCTATAGCAAGTATTCCAGGTATTGGTGAAAATTTAGCAGCAAGGATACTAGCTGAGATTGGTGACATTAGTAGATTCAATAATGTAAGTCAGTTAGTAGCTTTTTCTGGTGTAGATCCACAAATCTATCAATCTGGTCAAGTATCAGGCTTACATTTAAGGATTTCAAAAAAAGGTAACAAAAAGCTAAGATGTCTTTTATATCTAGCAGTTACATGTATGATAAAAACATCAAGAGATACGTCAATTGTTGATTTTTATAAAAAGAAAAAGGCAGATGGATTAGCGTCAAAATCTGCCTTAGTAGCATCAATGAATAAGCTAATTAGAATTATTTATTCATTATGCAAAAATGGTTGTCTATTTGAATAACCATTTCTATTATACACCATAATTTTAAAAAAATCCTCTTTTTGAGGTTTTTTCGTCGTGGTTTTAATTATATACGTTAATTTATTGAAAATTTATTAATTTAGTACTTGATTTTCCTTATCTAATTTATGATTATAAAAAGCAAAGAATGAAATTAAAAAAAGAATATTTAATCAAAAAATATAACTTAAAATATCAATCTACTCATAAAAAGAAGTGGCAGAAAAAAGCATTTGAAATAGATAAAATACCATATCCAGCTAAAAAAGGCCTTGCAAGAATTGCTGAAAAATTTACAGGATGGTGCGAAAGAACTATCCAAAAAAATAAAAATAATGGATGGATTGAAATGAAGATTTCTCTTTCAAAATCAGCTCAAGGCCAGGGTAGCAACGAATACACATTAAAACAGATTCTAAACAAAGATTTAAATGTAAATAATGCAATTGTTAAAATAGTATTTAAAAGAGTAGATTCTCATGGCTTATATGATACCCATTATTTAAAAGCTTTAAAGAAGAACCTAGTAGAAAAGAGTGAGGTTAACTTTTATAATGCTAAAGTATGGGATACAGATATGATTCTTAAAAAAGAAGATTCCATTTATATCGATTATAAAAATATGGATAAATTCTTTAACAATACCAGGGAAGAACGATTCCAGCACTCATATGAAGTTACATATGAAGAGGAGAAAAAATAAAAAATACCAACAATAAGTTGGCAACTAATTTAAATATTTGAAAAAAATAAAGTTAATTGAAAAAAATAATTTTACATTTTTCTTGATAAAATAAAAAATGTTGTATATAATAAAAGTAGAAGGAAGCCTATTCAACGGCTTGCTCCTGTATCATTAAAAATTGAAAACAAGAGGAACACCGATTGCGACGGTGTTTTTCTTTCCCTCTTGCAATTAATTACTCAAAAACTATCTCTTTTTTTTCAAAGAAATAATTTGTACTATCAATCTTATTATTGACACAATAAGATTAATGATAGCAATAATTTCTTGCATTTGGTTGAGTCCTCCAGGAACACTCTTGGAGGACTCATGCATTTAAAAACATGAGTACCACCTCCAATACGTGAAACTCGGAGTAAGCACCGTTTTATAGACTTCCTATTTATATTCTAGCATAGTTTGGCATTAATCGCTATTGACAAATAAAAAAAATGAATATAAAATTAAATCAGTAGATATACGTGTAAGAGAATATTTAAAATTATTGTCTTGCCATAAGTATATCTTTTTTTGTTCTATAAAAAAATGAAAAAACAAAAAGTATTAAAAGTATTAGGAGCAGCAGCTTTAGTAGGGCTTACAACTTTAACAATGACAAGCTGCAGCATAACTGATTGGATTGGTGGAATTATTCATCCAACTGAAAAGCCAGAAACACCAACACCTGATGAGGATAATAAACATGATTCAGGAAATGTTATTGTTGATGGTAAAGAATTAGGAAAAGATGAAACTGTTGATCATATGCCTCAAGCAATTGCATTTAAAAGGGCAAGTAATGACATATCTGCTCAATCTGCTCAAGGTGCAACAGTTACATTCAATGCAACGGTTACTCCTGATAATGCAACTGATAAATCTATTACATGGTCGTTAGCTTGGAATGGTTCTGATTCAGGAAATGTAAATGATTATGTTTCGTTGAACATTACAAATGAAACACATACAGTTACTGTAACGTGTAATAAAGTATTTAATACACAAATTAAGCTAACTGGTAAAACTTCTGGTGGACAAACTACAACTGCTACTGTAGACATTTTAAAACGTGACGTATCAGGTGGAATGAACGTCGATGGATACTTAGGTGAAGAACAAGTATCTAATAGCTTTGCGTTTGATTTTAGTGATAATTTTAAAGTATATGATACTAATAATGTAATAGGGTCTAACTTAACATTTGGACAAGGATCAACGGTTAGATCAAATATGGAATCTGGTGGTGAGTATTACATTGGTTTTTATGGTGGTACAAAAGGGCAAAAAAGTGGAACAATTGGAACTCCTACAATGTCATATTATTACAACTGGACTTCTGAATTTGAAGCATATTTAAAACAACAAAATGCGACAGATATTATTAATAAAAAACAACAATATTATACTGAGGAAAATTATGATGAATCATATGATTGGGCTAGTGTAGTTTTAGGATGTAATATTTTTGCTGGTGAATATTCGTTAATGAAAAAATATAGCGATTTAATTGATAATTATAGAAAATTATCTTCAAATAATTATATAATGAAAGTTGATTTAAAAATACAATCTGTTTATAACGGAAATGTATATGATTTAAATTCTGGAACAGTTTATTTTAATTATAGTATTGATCCATATATTCAAACAACAGGTGTATCAATTGGTAACTCTTCATCAATTATTACAAAATAAAGCAATATCAAATAAGCGATAGAACAAGCTAAAATTCTATCGCTTGTTTGATTAATTAAGGAGTAAATTAAATGATAAAGTTAAAACTTCAAATGTTTGGTGGAAGAGGCGCATCTAGTGGAATGAGTATTGCAGGACGTAAATATGGTACTGAATATAAGACTCTTCATCAATTAAGAAATATAAAATATATTAGGTATAATTTATCTATGGCAAGTAAAAATCCTTTTGAAACACAAGCTAGTAATAGAATCTATGCAGTAGTTAATTTTAGAGATGAAATAAAATCAATTGTGTTTTTTGATTCAAAAGGAATGAAAAGTAAAGAATATGATATAGTAGGGCAAGCTCATAGAATAGATGGAGAATTGATTTTGCCCCATGTTCATTTAGGCTATAATCATGGTGAAAATGGTACAAGAAAGCCCACGGAAGATGAGCAGGCAGAAATTGACACTATTTTAAAAGAATGGTATAATTTTAAGCATAGGAAGTAGTTTAAGAGGGAAAATAGCTCTTGGACAAATCGAACCTGGGGGATTTTTTCCTGCGCATAAAAATATACAGGTTTTTTGTAACTCCCAGGCAAGAGGCGTACTTACATAGCAGATCCACGTTCGAATCGTGGCGCCTACAACATAGTAGCAAGTAAAATTGCTACTTTTTTATTAGTTAATAATCTTGAATGTTGACAAATAAAAAAATTGAATATAAAATGAAATCAGTAGATATACATGTAAGAGAATATTTAATTTATTGTCTTGCCATAAGTATATCTTTTTTTGTTCTATAAAGAAAAATGAAAAAACAAAAAATTAATAAGAAACGAATTTTCGTTGCATTTGGTTTAGGTGTTACATTAGGAAGCTTATTTATAATTCCTATGAATACTGCGAATGCTTGTGCGATTGAACAGCCATCAGGAGTTTCATTTAGTAAATCCTATGGCGATTTAAGAGTGATTCATAATCGTTTAGTTGATGAAGATATCATCGGATATAATTATAATAGTTTATATATTTTTATCATTATGATGGTGGATGGAAACTTGATGAAAATAGTGGTCTTTCTGCTTTTGGATCATATACGGACAAATTCCATAGTGATTTAGTAGCCTTTGTTTCACTTGATGGAACAAATGATGATTTGAAAAAAAGTGCTATAAGTCAATTAGGAAATTATACCAGTACAACTTACAGTGAGCTCAAAACATATACTTCTTTTAATGGTCCAGTTAATAATATAAA
>ENA-OPFE01000173-OPFE01000173.1-human-gut-metagenome-genome-assembly--contig:-NODE-173-length-7786-cov-1.802742_pt1 | contig 7786 bp, 7 predicted proteins | sample MGYA00241711_ERZ501553 | MGnify/ENA primary metagenome ERZ501553 (study PRJEB25962, sample SAMEA2042302) | human gut metagenome | biome: human gut; feature: human-associated habitat; material: faeces... | reverse complement strand
CATGTGATTATAAATATTATGAAAAGCTTGGTTGTATCTTGCTTGAAACATATTATATTTCACTTTATGAAAAAAAATTAAAGACATTTATTTATAAAATGAATTTTTAATAATTTTTCTTAGTAGAATATTGAAAAAAAATACTAAAAATGCTAAAATATACATATAAATATTTAATAGTGAGGTATAGATGAATGAGGAAGATGCCATTTAAAAAATTTGAGGTAACTATTTTTACTTTTATTATTTGGGTCTTAACCTTGAGTTTGTTAATTTACAATGGAATTTCATTGTTTTTTGTTAAAACAGATTCAATTAGGTCAATTTTAATTTTTAATACTTTAGAATCACTTTTAATGCTAGCCCTTATTGCTATTCCTGTGGTTTTTACAAAGGTTACAAGATTTAAAATTCCTGAAATAATGGAAGTTTTATATATTATATTTTGTGCGGGATCAATTATTTTTGGAGAAATACTTGATTATTATGGAAAATTTGGATGGTGGGATTCATTGCTTCATACAATGAGTGGTATTATGTTTGGTATTTTAGGGTATATAATTTTAAATACTTTTAATCGCTATGATGGTAACAATACACGATTTTCGCCTATCATAATGAGTGCTTGGACAGTATGTTTTACTGTAACTATGGGTGTAATCTGGGAACTTATTGAATTTAGTTGTGATGAATTTTTAGGAACTAATATGCAACAGTATCTTGTAGGAAGAGGAACACTAGATCAAGGTGAAGCTTTAGTAGGCCATGAAGCTTTAAGAGATACAATGAAGGATTTAGGACTTGACCTTATCGGCTCATTAATTCCTGCTATAATTGGCTATTTTGAGCTTAGAAGACAAAAAAAGGGTTTTGCATATATGTACCTTGAAAAGGAAACAAATCCTTCTGTTGAAACTATAAACAATAAAGAAGTTTTAGATAATATTGACGTTGAGGTTATGCAAAGCGATAATAACCAAAATAATCTTGACAAAAAATAGTTAATCTTGTATAGTATTAATGTCATTTTGGACTATATATTTTTCGGTTTCTGATATAAACTGGAAATATGTAGTCCTTTTTTTTGAGGTGAGTTATGGATACAAAAAAATCTAATCTAAAATTAATCTTAACAATGGGAATTCCCCCTATTTTATCGATGCTAATTCAGTCACTTTATTCAATCGTAGATGGTATATTTGTTGGTCAAATTTCTGATGCCGCATTTAATGCTATTTCAATTGCTTATCCGATTACTAATTTAACTTTAGCCCTTGCTGTTGGCTTTGGTGTTGGTATTAACTCCTTAATGGCAAGGTCACTTGGTGCAGGAGACAAGAAGAAGGCTCGTAAGACAGCCGATACTTATTTAGTTTGTTCAGTTTGTCATTATCTTATTTTCATCATTTTAGGACTAAGTATTATTCCTTTTTTCTTTTCGTGGTTTACTGATAATCCGGAAACAATTAAGCTTGGTAAAGAATATTTAGCTATATTATTATTTTTATGTATTGGTCAACTAATTCATATTGCGATTGAAAAAATCTTCCAAGCACATGGAAAAATGGCCGTAGGAATGATTGCACAGGGACTTGGATGTGTTGTCAATATTGTTCTTGATGCCTTATTTATTTATGCTTTTAAGATGGGAATTACTGGTGCGGCAATTGCTACAGTGATTGGTCAATTTTCATCTTGTATTTATATTTTTATAATGGGTCTTAAGCATAAATATATTTCTTTAAATTTTAAAGAGCTAATTCCTGATATGAAAATTTTAAAAGAAATCTATCAGGTTGCGATACCATCAACTATAATGACCGCTTTAGTTTCGGTTTTAACATTAGTTCTTAATTTATTCTTAAAGCGCTTTGGTGATGATTATGTTCAAATACTAGGTGTTTATTTTAAACTTCAAACCTTTATTTATATGCCACTTAATGGTATGATTCAAGGCTTACGTCCTATATTTGGCTTTTTCTATGGACAAGGTGAAAATGCAAGGATTCTTTAAAAAAGAGTATTTATTTAATGCTTATATTTACTATTATTGGTTTTATTTTATTTATGTTGATGCCATCTTTATTGATGAAGCCATTTACTAATAATCAAAATGTTATTATCAAAGGATCAAATGCTTTAAGAATTATTTGTATTGGATTTATTCCTTCTGGCTTTAGTTTAATAATTGTATCGTTATATGAAAGCATTGGTAGTGGAATAAGAAGTCTTGTTATTTCCTTACTTCGTGGTTTAATTATTCCGGTTTTATATTCAGCCATTTGCATTTATGCTTTAAATCAAAATGAAGTAGCTATTTATTTGTCAATAACAGTAGGAGAAGTAGTTACCTTCTTTGTTGCAGGGATAATTTATTTTACAAGTAAGAAGAATGTATATATAACAAAAGAGCCTAGTTTGAACTAGACTCTTTATTTTCATTCTCTTTACAATATTCATCTTTGATTTTTTCAAGGTCTTCCTTGTTAAAATCATATTTTTTCATACAAAAATGGCATAATACCTCAGCATGACCATCAGTATCAATCATTTCTTGAATTTCCTTCCTTCCAAGAGAGGCAATTCCCTTCATAAATCTTTCTCTTGAACAATCACATTCATATTTAATTGGATTTGACTCAAGAATTTTATAGTCACCATCTGTAACCTCATTAATAATCATTTCTGGAGTGTAGCCTTCTTCAATCATCTTAGAAACAGGTTTAAGATTTTTAAGCTTTTCTTCAACCTTAGCAAGAATTTCTTCAGGACAACCAGGCATAACTTGGAGAATAAAGCCACCAGCAGCGGCACAAGAGTTATCAGGATTAACAAGAACGCCTACACCTACAGAAGAAGGAATTTGCTCACTTGAGGCAAAGTAGTAGGTGAAGTCATCACCTATTTCGCCTGTTTGAAGTCTTGCAATAGAAGTAAATGGCTCACGCATGTGTAAATCCTTTGTAACATAGATATAACCATCATTTCCTACTGCTTTTCCAACCGCAAGATGACCATCATTATATTGTAAGAAAACCTCAGGATTATGAATTGAGCCTTTTACAACTCCATAGGAAGCATCAATAATCATTTCACCAATAGGACCATTTCCATCAATTTTGAAGGTTAAATGCTCACCCATTTTATACATTAAGCTCATCATAGCACAAACGGTAAGTGCTCTACCTAAGGCAGCTGTGGCAGTTGGCCATGTACCATGAAGCTTTCTCGCTGTTTCAACCAGTTCTGTTGAATTGCAAGCATAAATTCTTAAATATTCGTTATAGCAATATGCTTTTACTGTGTAATCTTTCATATATCTTATGTAATTTAAAATTACATCCTCCTTTTATCATTATTGATTAAATCAATAATATTTTACCATAATTTAATGATTATTTTTAGGAATAATAAAAAAATCATTATAAAATTAGTTTTGAAAACGCTTTAATTTAAAAAAAGATTGACTATATGATAATAAAGAGTAAAATATACTCACCAATAAGATAGTAAAGATCAGATTTTCTGTGAGCATAATAATTTACTATCTACTAATTTTAGTAGATTTTTTTATTGGATTTTGCAAAGATAGTTTAATATTTAATTTGAACTTGAGTATAATTATGAAGGACCAATTGGTGATTGTCATAATTATTGGTCTTAAAAAAAGAGGACCAATGTATATCAAGCGGTCCTTTTTTCTTTGCTTATTTTTGGAGGTAATTATGAAAGCCCGACGATTTGTTTTAATTTAAGCTTATAATAAAATTAAAGATTGGAGAATTAAAATGAAAAATAAACTAAAATATTTAATTATAATTTTTGTAGCTCTAATTTTCACTATAACACTTACAAGCTGCGAAAATAAAACAAAATTATATGTAGCAACCTCCCCTGATTATGCTCCTTATGAATTTATTGATTCAAGAAAAAGTAATGATGATAAATATGTTGGAGCGGATATATCTCTTGCTAAATATATTGCGAAGAAGCAAAATAAAGTTCTTGAGCTTCAAATTATGGGTTTTGATGAGCTTTTAACATCTGTTCAAACAGGTAAATCTGAACTTGCAATATCAGGCTTTACTTATTCTGCCTCTCGAGCTGAAAATTATGAGATGTCTATTTCCTATTATGATGATGGTGAAGGAGACCAGGTCGTTATAACTAAAACAAGTACGAAAGATAAATTTTCCACTTTTGAGCAATTAAATAATAAAGATACTAAAATAGCAGCTCAAAGCGGTTCTGTTCAATATGATTACGTTAAAGAACAGCTTCCTAACGCGACTATTGAACAAATTGGTAATTTAGCAGATGCGTTCACTCAGCTTGATGGTGGCAAGGTTGATGCGATTGCAATAGCTGGTAAGGTTGCTAAAGTAAAACTTGAAGGCTCAACTAAGTATTCTTTATGTGATTTTTCTTTTGATGTAACCGGAAGAACCGGAATGTTTGCGATTAGTCAAAAGGGAAATGTTGATTTTATTAATAGTGTTAATGAGATTATTAAAGAGGTTAAAGAAAAAGGACTTTTTAATGAGTGGATTGAAGAGGCTAATAAAATAGTTGCTGAACTTGAAAATGCTTCAGATGCAATATTTATTGTCAAGGTTTGGAATATGTTTACTAATAACTTTGGTGAATTTATGAAAGGTCTTGGAATAACCTTGTTGTTATCACTATGTGGTGTTGTTTTTGCTATTATTTTAGGTATATTGTTATGCTTAATGAATTTATCAAAATCAAAAATTTTGCATTATATATCCCAAGCCTATATTGAGGTTATAAGAGGTATTCCACTTTTACTTCAATTAACAGTTATCTTCCTAATAATGCCAAGAGGAATGCCTAAGTTTGTTACTTGCGTTATTGCTCTAATTATAAATAGTGGAGCCTATCAAGCTGAAATTTTCCGTTCGGGTATCCAAGCAGTTGATAATGGTCAAATGGAGGCCGCAAGGAGTTTGGGTCTTTCACAGGCTAAAACAATGTGGAAGGTAATCCTTCCTCAGGCTGTTAAAAATATTTTACCAGCTTTAGGAAACGAATTTGTATCACTTATTAAGGAAACATCCCTTGCATCTACCTTCTATGTTGGTGATTTAATGACTGTAAAGACAATCATTACGGCTACAACTTATGATGCTTTAACACCATATGTTATAATTGGTTTGATTTATTTTGTAATAACATTTACATTATCAAAGCTAATTAAATATTTTGAGAAGAAGGTGACTTGCTAATGGAAAATAAGGATATAATTTTAAAAATTGAAAATGTTTGTAAAAACTATGGAGATCTTGAGGTTTTAAAAGGCATTAATTATGAAATTAAAAGAGGTGAGGTTGTATCAATTATTGGCTCATCTGGAAGTGGTAAATCAACCTTATTACGTTGTCTAAATTTACTAGAAACGCCAACAAGTGGACATATAAGCTTTGAAGGTGAAACATTATTTGAAAGTCATACCGAGCCTTTAAAGAGACAAATTCATGAATATCAAAATACACATGATAAAGTGTCTTTAAAAAATGATGATGGATATATTAAGCTTCAAGATGAATTAAATAAAGCTAAAAAAGCTGATAAGGAACAAAAAAAGAATATTGATAAAATTTTAAATTTACATCGTCAAAAAATGGGAATGGTTTTTCAGCATTTTAATGTATTTCCTCATTTGACTTGTCTCGAAAATATTACGCTTGCACCAGTTACAACTAAAAAAATGACGGAGGAAGATGCTAATAAACTAGGACTTGAGCTTCTTAAAAAGGTAGGACTTGAATCAAAAGCTGATGTTAAGCCTAATAATCTTTCTGGTGGGCAGAAACAAAGACTTGCAATTGTAAGAGCAATGGCAATGTCACCTGATGTAATGCTTTTTGATGAACCAACAAGTGCTCTTGATCCTGAAATGGTTAAGGATGTACTTGAGGTTATAAAGACATTAGCTGATGGAGGAATGACTATTGTTATTGTTACTCATGAAATGGGCTTTGCAAAAGAAATTTCTGATCGTGTTATATTTATGTCTGAAGGAGTAGTATGTGAAGAGGGTAGTCCTGATGCTATTTTTAATCACCCTCAAAATCCAAGATTAAAGGAATTTTTATCAAAAGTTTTATAATAATTTATAAGGGACAGCTATTTGTTCCTTATTTTTTTAAATATGTTATAATAAGTGAGGTGTTAATATGAAAATCAAGGCTTCAAGTGATGGTATTTTAAAAGATATTTTAAAAGAAGAACTATCAAAAAAATATACAAGATATCTCAAAAGACAAAATGCTCTTTATTATATTAATGGTTTTGAATCTAAAAATTATTATGAAGTAAAAAAAGGCGATATTATTGAAATTAAATTTGAATCTAAAATTAATAAAGAAGAAAAGAGAAAAAATATTTGATCATCGTTTAGATATTATATATGAAAATGATGATTTTATGGTTGTAAATAAGGAAGCAAATTTAAATACAATTCCTTCAAAAAAAGAGCCGCAAAAAAGTTTATATAATGCAATTTATACTTATTTACTTAAAAATAATAAATTAAAAACTATTCATATAATTACAAGACTTGATCAAAAAACAAGTGGTTTAGTGTTAGTGGCTTTAAACAAAGAAACTGCATTATTTTTGAATAAAAATCATTCACAAATACATAAAATATATTATGCAAGAGTCGAAGGTATAATAAAAGAAAATCATTTTTTTGTTGAAAGTCCAATATTAAAAGATGAAACTACGGGAAAAAGAATTGTTGATGCTAAGGGAAAGCCATCAAAAACGGAATTTTATGTAATTAAAAAAGAAGAAAATTTTACAACCTTAAAATGTATATTATATACAGGTAGGACGCATCAAATTCGTGTTCATTTATCTTCCATTGGAAACCCAATTGTAGGTGATGATTTGTATGGTAAAGAAGGTGATTTATTAAATTTAGAATGTCACGAAATTTCTTTTTATGATCAAAAAGGACAGAACTATACCTTTAAACTTCCTCCTGCAGTTTGGATGAAAGCTTGAAAAAAAATTATTATATTATATTACTGTTAGCATTAACTGTTATTATTAGTGTATATTTTGCGCCTTTTCTTTTACATCTTAAGGATATTGAATATAGGATGTATTTAAGTGAAAAACTTAATTCCTTAGGTTTAAAAGGTATTATTGCTTTAATTTCTTTTTTTGCATTACAGCTTGCAATCCCCTTTTTGCCAGGAGAACCACTAGAAATTATTTCGGGAGCGATATATGGACCTATTTTAGGTCTTTTATATGCTCAAATTGGTATTTTTATTGGTTCTTATATTGTAATTAGCTTAATAAGAGGGCTTAATCTTAAGGTTAAAAAAATAAATAAGTATAAATGGCTTAGGAATATTTTAGATGATCCTAAAAGATTAAATATCACTGTTTTTTCAATAACCTTGATTCCGGGATTTCCTAAAGATATTATTCCTTTTTTTGTAAGTCAAACAATTATGAAAAAGAAGGATTATTTTTTAATTAATTTTATTGCCAGAATCCCATCTATTTTAAGTTCTACTTTAATTGGCTCGTCTTTATTCCATGGAAATATATGGCTTGGTATTTTTATTTTTATAATTGAATTTATTATTGGAATATTAGGACTCATTTTTAATAAAAAAATAGTTCAAATTTTAACGAAGAAGCATAGAAAAGAAAAATCCTCAAATACTAAGGTTGAAAGGATGGAATCAATGTCAGAAATTAAATGTAGTGCTTTAAAATGTGGCTATAATGAAAATAATACCTG
>ENA-OPFE01000169-OPFE01000169.1-human-gut-metagenome-genome-assembly--contig:-NODE-169-length-7942-cov-3.062888_pt1 | contig 7942 bp, 8 predicted proteins | sample MGYA00241711_ERZ501553 | MGnify/ENA primary metagenome ERZ501553 (study PRJEB25962, sample SAMEA2042302) | human gut metagenome | biome: human gut; feature: human-associated habitat; material: faeces... | reverse complement strand
TTTCATCCGTGCGTTCAACTCGGAAGAATATTTTGCCACGGAGAAATGCGCTGGTTGCACTGATATAATTATTGACCTCACGAAATAAAGGTACGAACTGCACACGTTTTCCAGATTCAATGAGCTGCTTCAAAATGGATAACTGAAAATTGTTATCTTCGTTTGCTTTATAAGGATTCAGTTCAGTTGGCTTTATTCCTCCATCTTCACTTTCTCCAGTTGTCAGATAAGTGTATATCCATTTGAAAGAAGCTGGATTAACATAGTATTTGAAACCTGCAACATTATAAGATTCTACCCAAATGCAAGGATAGTTTTCCTTGTCGGTATATAGTCTAATGCTTAGAGTTTCTTTTCTCTGCATCATTGACTTGATGGCATTGTGCGCACCTTGATTATCGTACTTTTCTACTTGTGGAACTGTTGTTTCATTAATTATAAAATTCATAATCATTCTTTTTTAGTTGTTACTTTTGTTCCCATTCTGAGGGAACTGTCAGATAATCATCATTAAAAGGTGCGCACCGTTTTATTTCTGATTACGTTGCAAAACTACTTGCATTTGGGCTGATTAAAAGAGAGAAAAAAACGAGTGATTTCATTTCCCTTCTTAATTTAATAGCTCGTCTGCTATCGTTTTGACAATGCAAAGATGGGAAATAATAGAAGGATTAAAAGAGAGAAAAAAAGTCCTGCTCTTATGTACCCTCTTAATGGTACGGAGCAGGACTGTATTAATTATCAGAAGTTTATTAGAAGTATATGCTGTTTATGGTTTCAACCTTTTTGTCTTTATATTGCTTGATGTAGCCTTTTAAAGTAAATTCATCCTCTGAAAAATTCTTGTTTTTAGATAGCTTGGTGAAATAGATAAGTTTTGATATTAGTAATGTCTTACTAAGTGAAACGGTACTTCCTTTCTTTTGTCTGGCATTAAACTGTTTGTTATATGGCTCTAAATTGAAGAAATCATTAAACATTTTATAGAACAACCATATTTGAATGGATTCCTTTTCTTCAGCGGGTGTGTTCATTCTGACCTGTTGTGTTTGCATCCAAGGATGTTCTTCTATCTCCTTTAAATTATTTGCAATAACAGCAGCCAAATAGCCTATTGCATTGGCATTATCAATCACTATCTGATGTTTGCCCTCCACTTTTACAGAGACAGTAATAGGCTTCTTAAAACTTACTCCAAACTGATTAACTTCTTTATGGTTGTCAGCTATGGCTTTCGCAAATTTAGTGAGCTGTTCTATCCCAACTCCTGTAGCTTTTATTCCATCCAAACACGTGCCACAGGTGTAATCAAAGATAAATAGAAGTAAAAACCAGAATTTATCAATATCAATTCCCAAGCCTTTCAGCATTTCTTGTATGCTCTCATTGCCTATATAATCTTCGTATGTAAAGTGACCATATAATCCGTTTTGATTATATCTATTTACAAAGAATGGCAAAGCAGTTGTACCACAAATATATTTTTCACCTGTAGATGGGTCTATGTCTATATCTGGAACATATAATGTGGCTATTTGTTCCATATATTCTAAGCGAGGGTCAATGTTTATATAATCTTCCTTTAACTTTTCCATAATGTTTTAGTTTGGAGCAAAATTAAAAAAGAAAATCCCACTCACAATAACTGCAAGTGGGATAATCTTAATTGGAGGGGTTATAGGTTTGAATCTCCAATAAATGTTTCCATGAGCTTATCCATCTGTTCACCTATGCACTTATCTATCAGTTTGGCATAATGAGTAGTCATTCTGGTATTGGTATGACCAAGCATTTTAGAAACGACTTCCAGTGAGATATTATTGGCTAAAGTAACGGTGCTGGCGAATGTGTGGCGGCTGGTATGAAATGTGATTCGTTTTTTGATGTCACACAAAATGGCTATATCCTTTAGGTATTTGTTTATATCTGCTGGGTCTTGAATTGGTAGTAATTTCTTTCCACCTTTGTATTTATCCAATATCAGTTTGGCGATGGGGAGTAGGGGAATGCGTGAAAGAACTCCAGTTTTTACTCTGCGTTTCTTAATCCAGATTCTACCTGTGCTGTCCTTCTCAAAATGTTCTGGAGCTAAGGTTTTGATGTCGATGTAGCTCAATCCAGTGAAACACCCAAAGAGAAACATATCTTTTGCTCTCTCCAGTCTGGGTAGGGGAGTGTCAAAGTTGATAATTTTCCGTAGTTCTTCTTCATCCAAGAAGTCTATTTCCACGGGTTCACGTTCTATCTTATAAGTGATGAACGGATTGGTAGTCATGTAGGAATTAGCTACTGCAAGGTTTACAATCTTTTTAAGTAGCTTTAGGTGTTTGGTTGATGAATTTTGAGCCATTCCTTTATCTATTCTTAGGAATGAATGAAAAGACTGGATAAAGTTCAGGTTCAATTCGCGTAGGTATAAATCTTCTCTTTTGTATTTCTGCTGAACAAACTCTTTGAGTAATCTTACTGTATAAACAGAAATCCAATAGGTAGCTTTGGAAACTCCATTGCCTACCAGCTTTTCCTGTTCTTGGTTATGTTCTTCAAAGACTTCAAACAGCGTTTTCTCTTTGAGTGATTCTATCTTATCGAAGTAAGCGTCACGTAATAGTTCTGCTGTGATGATAAAACCTCTGTCTAACAATTCTGCTTCTTTCTGATAAAGTTTGGCTTTGATTGCTTTTAGATAATTGTTGAGGCTTTGAGCTTCTTCGTCTTTACCTTTTACTTGTTGCTTGGTTTTGTCCCATTTGTCGATAGGAACTTGTTTACCAGTTGATAGAGTGCATCTTTCCCCATTTACTGTAATTGTAATTTCGATAGGAGCTTTACCACTCTTTCTTGCTTTACTTTCTCTTATGGCAAAGAGAATAGAAAAAGAACTTCTTACCATAGTTTAATCATTTAAAATTAGACATTGGGAAGTCCTTTTAAATCATTAGTGTCCACTAAAAAATCATAGAAGTTCTTTGAAATAATTGAAATTCAATTTGTTATAGGAGATTTTGGGAAGAACGGATTTGAATTTACTTTTGTGGTAATTTTCAGACCGTTATGCATAAAGACCCATATATTTTTGCCCAATTAGTTAAGTTTCTTGACCGAAGTAAATTCAATCGTATCGTTACAAAGTATGATGGCGATAAATATATCAAAAGCTATACCTGTTGGAATCAACTACTTACGATGATGTTCGGTCAGCTATCTAATCGAGAGAGTCTCAGAGATTTGATTGTGGCTATGGAAGCTCATGCTGGAAAACTTTACCATCTCGGAATCGGGAAGTCTGTAACTCGGAGCAATCTTAGTAAGGCTAATGAGCAACGTAACTACCGCATCTTCGAAGAATACGCAACATTCATGATTGCCGAGGCTCGCAAGCGTAGAATCAATAAAATATTCGAACTTGACGGTCATGTTTATGCATTTGACTCTACAACGATTGATCTGTGCCTGTCAGTGTTTGAGTGGGCTAAATTTCGCAAACATAAAGGCGGAATAAAGTTGCATACGCTCTACGATATTGAGGCGGAAGTACCTGCATTTGTGCATATTACACCTGCCAATATTCACGATTCAAAGGCTATGTCTGAGATTCCATACGAATCAGGAGCGCATTACATATTCGACCGAGGGTATAACGATTTCAGCAACCTTAATACAATAAATCGTATAGGCGCTTTCTTCGTTGTACGAGCCAAAACAAATGTACGGATCAAGCCTAAAACCTGGAAACGAAGATTGCCGGAAGGTGTAGTTTCGGATGTAATCGGATGCTTTACGGTTTATAAAAGTTCTAAGGAGTACCCCGAAGAACTTAGAAAACTCATCGTTGAGAATCCTGAAGACGGTACACGATACATCTTTCTGACGAATAATCTTAATGCATCTGCGGAGTTAATATCATCGCTTTATCGAAACAGATGGAGTGTTGAACTATTCTTCAAATGGATAAAACAACACCTCAGAATTAAGAAGTTTTGGGGAACATCGGAAAACGCTGTACGCATACAAATCTATTGTGCGATAATCACTTACTGCCTAGTAGCAATAGTCCAACACGATATGAAATTAGAACGCAGCATCTATGAAGTTCTCCAAATCCTCGGAATTTCTCTAACCGACAAAACACATCTTTGTGACTTGTTTGACAAATCGAATTTCAAAAATATCAAAGACCGATATGATTCAAGTGAACCGAATTTATTTAATTTTTAACCTTGTCCATTTTTAGTGGACAGTAGTGATTTCTAATAAATTATCTGTACTTCCATCATTGATAATAATGATTTCGTAATTTGAAAAATCTTGTTGTAAGATACTATTTAAACTTCTTTCAATATATTGTGCTACATTGTAACAAGGAAGTATAATGGAAATAGCAATCATAATAAATTAAATATTTTTTAAATGTATGGATTTTTCTTCTGGATTCATAAATCTATCCTTAATCTTATTTGCAGGATTTCCTCCCCAAATTTCACAAGGAGGTACATTTTTAGTCACAACAGCTCCTGCTGCAATGATACTTCCTTTTCCGATTGTAATGCCAGACATAATGATAGCTCCAGTCCCTATCCATACATCATCTTCTATAATAGTGGTTCCATTTTCTCCTCTTTTTCCTTGCCATATTGTTTGTCCTGGAACATTGAAGGTATGATCATGTTTACCTACGAAAGAAACTTTTCCAGCTAAAAGAATATTATTACCAAAATGAACGTTACATGCTATGTTGCAATAATCTCCAAATTGTACATTGTGTCCGATTGTGACATCCATATTTTGAGCAAAACTTGTACCTTTCATTACACGAACAAATCCATTATATTTTACCCATGGATAGCGGATGTGGAATTTATACCATGTCCTTAATTGGTTAAAGACATATCTGAGAATAAAATTTGTTTTGCTTGCCCCATTAGGCATATTGTGATAGTCTATTTTCATTTCTTGTATACTTTAAGACATGCTTCATATATACGTTGAGCAGCCTTATCTGGGGTAAAGTTACTTTCAATTTCTTTGGAGGCTACTCCCATTTTGGATAAATCTGCATGATGGAATTTATCCAAAGTTTGTAAAATAGAGTCTGGATTTAGAGGGTCAAATTTAAACCCATTTATGTTATCTTGGACTAGTTCATAGTGGCCTCCGTTGTAAATAGAACATGCCACAGGTTTACCACAAGCCATTGCTTCAGGGATAACAAGACACCAGTTGTCTTCTAAAGTAGGCATAATAAATACATCACAGATAGCATAATATTGGTAGAGAAGGTCGTAATTGATTGCTCCAAGTATATGTATTGAACTTTCTGAGGCATATTGTTGTCTTAATTTTTCTTCTAATACTCCTTTCCCTATTACAATTAAATTATCTTGAGGGTGTTTTTGAATATGCTGATTCCATACTGCTAAAAGTTCACTGATGCCTTTTCGGGCAACCATTTGCCCTACAAACAGGAAAGTAAGTCCTGAATTCAGTTTCAGCTCTCTTTGTAGATTCTCTTTTTGTTCTTTGGAAAAAGAAGATACAGCTTGGGCTAATCCAAAACTATCCGCACTCATGCAACCTTTTATTTTAGGAGTATGTTTGAAACCTAATCCGTTGTTCAAATATTCCTCGGTTAATGTTCCATTAATGAGAAAATGATTTACTGGGATACCGACTATTCTTCTGTATAAGCTCCTCCATTTGGGGGAGTTGCGTTCTACATACGCAGTCCGTTCATAGAACATACATAGCTTCTTTCTATGAGTCACAGCATAGCGGATACCTGCTGGTGCCCACCCTCCAAAACCTTCTGTAATAATAATGTCGGCATTGACATTTTTTATCGCTTTATATAATCCTGGTTGTTTTTTTATGACAAGTGCACTGTTTGCGAAATCGGACACCTCATTACCCATTGTCATACGTTTTTCTCCATTCATGATAATGGCGTTTGTACCTAATGTGTCTTTTAGTTTCTTTCTAACCAAGTCAGAAGTGTTTTCTTGGGAACAGATTAAGTAAAAATTTCCTTTGCATAATTTATTTAGTTGGTCATACACAGGAATTCTGTAGTTCCCAAACCAAGGAGATATCCAAAGTATTTTCATCGTTTTGTGGTTGAATTATTTATAACTTGTTGATAGTATGATATTGTTTGTTGTAGAATTGTGTCCATAGAAAAGTCATTACGAATTTTTTGCTGGGCTTTTTGTGAAATCTCTTGCCTTTGTTGCACTGAAAGGTTAAGAACTTTCTGTATCGTTTCCGCTAAATTTTGGGGTTGATGAGGAGATATTAGAAAACCGTTTTCTTTGTTTGAAATGATTTCATTCATTCCTCCTGAGTTACTTCCTATCACAATCCCTCCACAAAGCATTGCTTCAATGCATACCATAGGCATGTTTTCCCACCAAGAAGGGAAGCAAATTACATCAGCTTCTGCATATTTTTTCATAAGGTCTTCGCGTGGAATTTTTCCTATAAGTTTAAACCAGGAATACTGTCCATATTTTTTTTGTAGTTCTTCTGCATACGTACCGGTTTTTCCTATCAGATGCAATTCAAACGGTGTTTGTATATTTGATTGAAGAATCCGGCAAGCTTCAGCCAAATCCCCACATCCTTTCCAATCGCAAATAGTGCCGGCAAACAGTATGGTTTTTCCTAGTTTATGTTGAATAGGGTGATTAGCTCGTTGATTCCAATTAGTTATTTGGATGGGGTTATAAATAACTTGAATTTTATTTTCTGGTATTTGTAAATATTTGGATGACCATTCTTTTAAGGAAGAACTGCATGAAGTGAGGTATTTTGCTCGTTTCATTTGTTTGAATTCTTGCAACCCTTGCCAGTAATAATACCAGTTACTCTTGTTAAGTTTCTGTATGCTGAACTGAAAATGATCCAACAGCATTGGAGTATGCAAGCGGGTTATGACAGGAATGGACAGTTTGTTTAAATAATATCCTTCAGCTCCATACTCTGGTACTTCGATAATGTCTACATTTTTAAGTCTGAGAATTGTTTCTAGAATTCTTTTTCGGTAGCTATAGAAGCGATAGAATGTACGAAATTTCTTTAAAATAGTAGGAGATTCTTTTTCTGGTATGAGGAAATCACCGCCTTTCAAACGAATGACATTTACTTTCCCATCCTGATAAGTGAACTCCTCTCTTGTATCATCAGAGGCACAGATAACAGTGACTTTATGTCCTTCTTCAGAAAGGCCATGAGCCATTTCTTTTATATAAGAGGCAATACCTCCTCCGCGGAGAGAAGGAACGTATTCACGACAAACAAAGCAAATATGCATAACCTTATTGAATTGTATAATAATTTCCGAACAATAGTAAGATAGGACTTTTTATGATGATATCTATCTCAGGTGCAAAATGCCAAACTATTTTATTAAACTGATAATAAAACCAGATAATCATGATGCCTGTGATAATCTTTAGTATTCTATCACGTTGTTGAATATTCTGGCATGTAAATGGATATACAAATGGCATAAAAGCGAGTAGCATCATGAAATATCGATATTGAGCCATTGGTTGTTTGAACATTGCGATGATGGTTAATAGTAAAAGTAAAACTACGTTCAGAATGAATGCATGTGCTTGTGTAAGAGTTTTTCTTTCTGTCCATAATTTATGTAATACAATCCATGCCATAGGTAATGCGATAACAAAGACCTGTGACCATACAAGACCAAATTCTGTATCATTATTAGTTTCAGATTGAGCCAAACGATTCGCTCCGTATGATAATGCTGAATCTCCCATAGAAGATGCTACATTACCAGCTAACTGAGGTCCCAAGATAATTAAGTCACTCTTCGCTTTTAACTTTTAACTTTTAATTTTTAACTATTAACTGTAGAAATGTTTAGTGACGAATTAGAAAAAATAAACTGGGAAGAAACAACCAAAGCCATCTACTCAAA
>ENA-OPFE01000162-OPFE01000162.1-human-gut-metagenome-genome-assembly--contig:-NODE-162-length-8264-cov-3.197953_pt1 | contig 8264 bp, 6 predicted proteins | sample MGYA00241711_ERZ501553 | MGnify/ENA primary metagenome ERZ501553 (study PRJEB25962, sample SAMEA2042302) | human gut metagenome | biome: human gut; feature: human-associated habitat; material: faeces... | reverse complement strand
CTTTTTGTACATTTAAATAGTATCATTTACACCGGTGGACCTTTTTTCCGTCGAACCGACCGAAGGCGACTTTAGGAGCCTGAGATCCGAACCTCTTATTTCATAAGAGGTTTGAGAGGTGCTTGCACCTCTCTTTGCAAAAACATAGGTCCTGCTCACAAAATGACATACAGTACAAATTGCAAACAGGACCTATATTTTTGCAAAAAAAATAAGCGCGAGACGGGGATCGAACCCGCGACCTTCTCCTTGGCAAGGAGACGCTCCACCACTGAGCCACTCGCGCATTATTACTTGCGTCACTCACAACGCAAGTAAGACTATACCACATTGTTATTTTTCTGTCAATATATTTATAAATAGTTTTTTTGCACATTTTCATTTTTTTCATTAATCCCGGTATATGTAACTTTTGGCTGTTTGACATGTATATACCCGCGTTTTATAATATGAAATATGAAGAAAAAAGAAAAAATTACCATAATATTTTTAGTAGTTTCTCTTATGACAGCACTTGTGCTGATAGCTTTGCTTGTGCTTAAGAAACCGGACAAATCAGGCAGTGAAAAAGAAGCTGATACCAGTCCTACAGTCAAAACTACGTCTGATGCTGAGACCACATCGGATACAGAAAAAACAACAGATAATGAAAAAGAGACTACTACTGAAACTCCAACCACAGCGGAGGAAGAAACCACCGAAAATCCTGATATGCTTCGAGATAACAAGTACAATCAGATTGCCATTAATGCAAAGGAGAATGGACAAAAGATAGTATATCTGACTTTTGATGACGGCTCAGGTACTCTTACTCCTGCCGTACTTGATACACTTGATAAATATGGTGTTAAGGCAACTTTCTTTGTTGTTGCTGAATATTCCCCTAGTAAGGATTTTGCCAAGGAACAATATAATGCCATTCTTGCAAAAGACCATACACTTGGAATACATTCCTATACCCACTCAAGAGCGAATATATATCAGTCCCTTGATACTTTTAAAGAAGATATTGACAGCGTATATAATTATGTATATGAATTAACAGGCTTTAAGCCTTATGTATCAAGATTTCCGGGAGGCTCATCCACAAGTTTTGCCGATGAAAGGATGAAAACAGAATATATTCCCTATGTAAAATCAAAAGGGCTCATTTATTATGACTGGAATGTATCATCCGGTGATGGGAATGGGTCAATTACAAGTGAACAGGTATATAATAACGTAATAAACGGGGTCAGAAATAAAGACGTAAGTGTTGTACTTATGCACGATGGCAGCGGTCATGAAGCTACCGTTGAAGCGCTTCCCCGCATTCTTGATACGCTGATTAATGAGATGAATTGTGTTATTTTACCGATAACACAAAGTACAACTCCGGTACAGGCAGATTTTTAATAAAATATTTTATATGTCAAAAACGACTATGAATCATAACAATTCATAGTCGTTTTAATTATTTGTATAATATTCTTAAATATTAAGCTTCCGGACCTGCTGCAACGAGTGCCTTACCTGCATCATTTCCTTCATACTTAGCAAAGTTCTTAACAAATCTTCCTGCAAGATCTTTTGCCTTAACTTCCCATTCAGAAGCATCTGCGTATGTGTCACGTGGATCAAGAATTCCTGTGTCAACTCCTGGAAGTTCTGTAGGAACTTCAAAATTGAAATGAGGAATTGTCTTAGTAGGAACGTTGTTGATAGCACCACTTAAGATAGCATTGATAATTCCTCTTGTATCCTTAATAGAAATTCTCTTACCTGTTCCGTTCCAACCTGTATTAACAAGATATGCCTTAGCACCGCTCTGTTTCATCTTCTTAACAAGTTCTTCAGCATACTTAGTTGGATGTAACTCAAGGAATGCCTGTCCGAAACATGCTGAGAATGTAGGTGTTGGTTCTGTAATTCCACGTTCTGTACCTGCAAGCTTAGCAGTAAATCCTGAAAGGAAGTAGTACTGTGTCTGCTCTGGTGTAAGAATAGATACAGGAGGAAGAACTCCGAAAGCATCTGCTGAAAGGAAAATAACGTTCTTAGCTGCTGGAGCTGAAGAAATTGGACGAACGATATTTTCGATATGGTTAATTGGGTAAGATACTCTTGTATTCTCTGTTACACTCTTATCTGTGAAATCAATCTTTCCGTTAGCATCAAGTGATACGTTCTCAAGGAGAGCATTACGCCTAATTGCATTGTAGATATCCGGCTCTGAATCCTTATCAAGGTCGATAACCTTAGCATAGCATCCACCTTCAAAGTTGAATACGCCGTTATCATCCCATCCGTGTTCATCATCACCGATTAAGAGACGGTTAGGGTCTGTTGAAAGTGTTGTCTTACCTGTTCCTGATAAACCGAAGAAGATTGCTGTATTCTTGCCTTCTTTATCTGTGTTAGCTGAGCAGTGCATTGATGCAATACCCTTAAGAGGTAAGTAGTAGTTCATCATAGAGAACATACCCTTCTTCATTTCTCCGCCGTACCATGTATTGATGATAACCTGTTCACGGCTTGTAATGTTAAATGCAACTGCTGTTTCAGAATTTAAGCCAAGTTCTTTATAGTTCTCAACTTTTGCCTTAGAAGCGTTGTATACAATAAAGTCAGGTTCAAAATTTGCTAATTCTTCATCTGTTGGTTTGATGAACATATTTGTAACAAAGTGTGCCTGCCAAGCTACTTCTACGATAAAACGAATTGCCATACGTGTATCTTTATTAGCACCGCAGAATGCGTCTACTACATAAAGTTTCTTGTTAGAAAGTTCCTTCTTAGCAATTTCCTTTAAAATCTTCCAGTTCTCTTCTGAAAGTGGATGATTATCATTCTTGTATTCATCTGAAGTCCACCATACTGTGTTCTTAGAATTCTCATCCATAACAATGTACTTATCTTTAGGAGAACGTCCTGTATAAACACCTGTCATTACGTTTACAGCGCCAAGTTCACTAACCTGTCCCTTATCGTAACCTTCAAGGCCTGCCTTAGTCTCTTCTTCAAATAATAATTCGTAAGAAGGATTGTGTACAATTTCAGTAGCACCTGTGATGCCATATTTAGTTAAATCAATTGTTGCCATCTTGTCTCTGACTCCTTTTCTAAATTAATTGTTCGTATTCATTATACATAAATATCATTTAAAATCAAGACTTTTCACCATATACTTTTATCATAATATTAAATAAAATGAGAAAAAACGGATGCAAATATTACGGTCAGAATTCCTGACACAGCAATGGAAAGACTGCTCATTGCTCCTTCCACTTCTCCCATTTCCATTGCTTTAGCCGTTCCTATCGCATGTGATGAGGTTCCAAGTGCAAGACCTTTTGATATCGGTTCGGTAATGTGGAATATTTTACATATAATTTCTCCGAAAATATTACCCACAACTCCTGTAAGTACAATTATTGCCACTGTTATGGTAACATATCCGCCAAGTTCCTCGGATATGCCCATTCCGATTGCCGTTGTTATTGATTTAGGCAGAAGCGTTATGTATTCGGTATGGTTTAATTTCATTAATTTTGCCAGTACAAAAACCGTAAGAAGGCTTGTCAAAACACCTGAAAGAATTCCGGCAAATACAGCTTTGTAATTTTTTTTCAATAAATCAATCTGTTCATAAAGAGGGATTGCAAGGCATACCGTTGCCGGTGTAAGAAGCCAGCTTAAATATTTTGCGCCCTCGTTATATACTTCATAATCGGTTTTTGACACAATGAGGACAATTATTGTAACTACAATAGAAATCATAAGTGGATTAAATATGGCAAGCTTGGTTTTTTTCTTAAGAAACACGCCTATCATATATGCCACAAGGCTCAGTGTAACTCCCGCAAATGCCGATATTTGAAAAAACTCATTCATTTTCTTTATTTTTCTTCTTTCCTGATTTAATAATAAACTGTGAAACGTGGCCTGTTATTATTATAACCGTAACAACAGTTACAATAAGAACCACGCAAAACGGAATAATCATGGGCTTTAATACGCCAAAACTAGCCATAAGCCCCACTCCTGCCGGTATAAACATCACAGGCATGATTTCTATCATTAATTTTCCTGCGTCTTTAACGTAATCAAGAGGGATAATTTTTGTCATAAGACCCACAAAAAGAATTGCCATTCCGTAAATACTTGCCGGTACCGGCAACGGAATAAAATAATGCATTACTTCCCCGATAAGTGAAATCAATATTATTATTAAAAACTGTCTTAAGTATTTCATTTTACATCTCTTCCGCAACACTGTTTATATTTACGTCCGGAGCCACATGGACATAGGTCATTGCGTCCTATTTTAGTATTTTTTCTATAGTAAGGCTGTTTTCCGCTATGGATTAATTCCGGCTGCTTGTGGCTGTTCAAAACATACTGATATGCTTTGTCAAGAGCCGTTTTAAGAGCTTCCCTGTCTATATTTTTTGCGGCAAAAGGAGCAAGTTTATCCAATGTTTTTGATATTTTAGCCTGTTTATCAGACTTAATTTCTTCAACATCTTTTTCTATAGTCTCATAGCTGTGAGGATATGCTGACTTAATGTATTCGACTTCATCCGTATTGTCGTCATAATAACAGCAAAGATAATATATATTGGTATATATGTCCATTTCCATCTTCTGCCTTTTGTCCGTTTCCTCAACTCCGGCCAAAACATAGGCTCTTTCATAGCCTGATTTAAGAACATTCTTCATTATTATGCTTACTTTATTGTCATCAAAATACACAACCGATTCGGCAGATGCGTATGCTGAGTCAAGGGTTTTTCTGTACTCTTCTTTTGTGAGATAGCCTTTTTTTTCAACAGTTGCGACAAATTCCCTGAAAAGAGGTCTGTACCATTCATTTTCCATTAACTCACAAAACTTAGCCAATGTTTCTACAACATATTCCTGCATAAGGTCATTCATTGTAATGCTGTCAAGGAATTTAAAATAATCCTCCACATCCGTCTGGTATCTTTTATTACAGTCATAAATATCGGTTTCAATAACTTTTGGATATATTCTTGCCAATGTAAGTATAACTTTTTCAACATTCCTGCCTTCTTCTGTTGCAAGAATCTGTACACATATATCTTTTGCCTTATCAAAATATCCGTTATCTTCCTGTTCCATTGCTTTCTCAAGCTCTGCTGCTACTTTTTCAGGCACTCCAAGAAGATCTTCCTCTCTTTTCTTCTTTGCAAAACGTCTGTTACTGTCACTGATAGTGTTTAAAATATCTTTATTTGAATCCATTAAATACGCCTCCTGCCTTTTTATCAAAGGAATATTACCACAGAGGTTGCATAAATTCAAGGGTGGAAAGCAGGTTGATTATCGGCGTTTTAATATTATGATTTATTTATTTTTTTCCTTTAGTTTTAAGATATATTCTTCTTCTGCCTGTTCTAGTCGTTTCTGAATAGCTTCTTCTGATGGTAACTGTGATTTTATTTCTTGTAAACGAATATTATCGTAAGTTGCAACTCCCATAGGTGTCTCTATTCCCTGAAAAGCCCACTGAACCTCTGTCTGGTCCTTATCCTTACATATCAACAGACCAATTGTAGGATTATCAGATTCCGATTTCATTAATTCATTAACCGCATTTACATAGAAATTAAGTTTTCCTGCAAACTCTGGTTCAAATGATACAGCTTTTAATTCAACAACTATATAACAGCGAAGCTTAATATGATAAAAAAGCATATCAATTTTTCTTGTTTTACCAGCTACAATAATCTCTTTCTGTCTTCCTATAAAGGCAAATCCTGATCCGAGTTCCAACAAGAAACGTGTAATATTCTGCTCTAACGCATCTTCCAACTCTTCTTCATTATATCCTACAGGAAGTGATACAAAGCCGAAATCATAAGTATCTTTTACAATTTCCTGTGCGAGTTTTCCTTGTATGGCAGGAAGTTTTTCCGCAAAATTAGTAAGTGCATTACCTGATGATTGATATAAATTAGCTTTAATACAATCAATAAGTGTGCTTCTGCTCCAGCTTTCTTCTATTGTTTTTCTCACATAGAATAAAGCTTCTTCTATTGTTTTACATTTTGTTACTATTTCCACATGATGTCTCCATGGTACAAATCCGAAGATTGCAGGAAATTCTATTTCTGCACCAACTTGGTGCAGTTTTTGACCTTCACTAATTTCTGCACCAACCTGTTGCAGTTTTAAACTATTCAAATCAAGATTATTCTCAATAGTACGAGCAAGTTCTGAAAACATATCACTTGAAGAATAGAACAAATACCACTTTTTCATATTCCAAAGATTTCTTGCTGAAAATCCTGTTGCATCAGGAAATTCATCCTGTAAATCAAGACTTAATTGCTCTACAATTCCTTTTCCCCACTTTTCTTCCGCTTTTCTTTCTACTAAATCTCGCCCCAGTTGCCAATTAAAGTAAAGTCGTTCTGTATTAACTTTAACTGCTGCTTTTATCTGTGTGGATATATAACGTTGTTTCACATCATGAATCCAATTTACATAATCAGAATCTAAATTAATATCATGCGATTTCACAATACGAGGTTTTGTTTCTTCAGACATATGATTCCCCATTTCTTCAAGATTTTATATTCAATAAATTTTTAAAATTGATGTACGGAACTAGTAACCACATACTAATTAATATAACACAAAAAGTGCAATTATACTACTGACTTGAATTTTCGTATTTTTATCCACAAAGCCACGTTTTCATAAGCATAGTTATAAACAACTTTCAAAAAATGCCCAAAATATAAGGAATCCTTTCCTGTTTTGTAGTAAAATTAAGGTGTCAAATCAAAAAGATACTAAACAAAAATCAGGAGAACTCCTTATGTTTAATTCTACAACAAATACTTATCAAATGAAACGGGAAATTTTAAATTTTTCAAATAAAATTTCAAAACACCTGTCCAAGCCAGACAAAAAGTTTTCTGCCGATATGACTTATGGTATGCTTGCAGCCGGAAGCTGTCTTTTAACCGATGTTATGGATCAGCTTCATGAAAATACTAAAAAGGTCAATTCTGTTGAACGGCTGACCAGACATTTAAACAATGGCACTTCCTCCACAGCACTTAAATCTTATCTTAACACCATCCGTAAATGGGTTCCGGTCACGCAGCTTCGTAACCAGAGAAAGGGAAGGATTTTATGTTTTTCCCTCATCCAAAAACATATGAGTAGACACCCCTCTTCATTCCTCCCCCCACCTCACAAAAACAGCGCAATATCCACGAATGTGAATATTGCGCCGAATTTCAATAAAGCTTTGTTTTATTCAAGATTGGTATATCCCATGAGGCATTTGTCAACTTCCCTTGCAACGTCACGTCCCTGTCTGATTGCACGGACTACAAGGGACTGTCCGATGTGCATGTCACCTGCTGTAAATACTTTAGGTACGTTGGTGGCAAAAGAATCAGGTGCGGTCTTAACGTTGGTTCTGCCGTCAACCTCAACGCCAAACGCATCGGTAACGTATTTCTGCGAGCCTAAGAAGCCGGCTGCAATAAGAACCATTTCACAAGGCAACTCAAATTCGCTACCTGCAACCTCTGCCATCATCATCCTGCCTGTTTTTTCATCTTTTTTGGATTCAAGTTTTACGCAGATGAGCTTTGAAAGGTTTCCGTTTTTATCCTTAACAAATTCTTTGACCGTGGTCTGGTATATTCTTGGGTCATGGCCGAAAACAGCGATGGCTTCCTCCTGACCGTAGTCTGTCTTGCAGACCTTTGGCCACTGTGGCCATGGATTAGTATCTCTTCTTACATCTGGTGCTTTTGGCATCATTTCAAGCTGTGTGATTGATTTGCAGCCAAGTCTTATTGATGTGCCTACACAGTCATTTCCTGTGTCACCGCCACCGATTACAACAACATTTTTACCCTTAGGGTCAATGTATTTTTTGTCCTTGAAGTCTGAATCAAGAAGGCTCTTGGTTACGGATTTAAGGTAATCCACCGCAAAATATATGCCCTCCGCATCCCTGCCCTCCGGCACCGCAGGCAAGAATAACCACATCATATTCTTTCAAAAGTTTGTTGGCTTTAATGTCTGTTCCAACATTCACACCTGTTACAAACTCAATGCCCTCTTCCTTCATTAAATTGATACGTCTGTCAATTATGTGTTTTTCAAGTTTCATGTTAGGTATTCCGTACATCAGAAGTCCACCCGGTCTGTCTGATTTTTCGTAAACCGTAACACTATGTCCTCTCATATTAAGAAGGTCCGCTGCTGCAAGTCCCGAAGGACCGGAACCG
>ENA-OPFE01000159-OPFE01000159.1-human-gut-metagenome-genome-assembly--contig:-NODE-159-length-8384-cov-2.891343_pt1 | contig 8384 bp, 7 predicted proteins | sample MGYA00241711_ERZ501553 | MGnify/ENA primary metagenome ERZ501553 (study PRJEB25962, sample SAMEA2042302) | human gut metagenome | biome: human gut; feature: human-associated habitat; material: faeces... | reverse complement strand
TGCCTGGAATCCCGTTGAAGTCTTAATGAACTTTGCACCTGCCTCGGTAACTATTTTACAAAGTGTAATCTTTTCCGCGTCCTCTAAAAGACATGTTTCTATAATTACCTTCAAAACTCTTCCGTGACACGCTTCTTTCACAGCCTTAATTTCATTCAATACATCATAATACTTACCGTCTTTTACCCAGCCGAGATTGATTACCATATCTATTTCTGAAGCTCCGTCAAGTACTGCCTGTTCTGTCTCATATACCTTGACTTTGGTTGTATTGTAGCCGTTAGGAAATCCTATAACCGTACATACTGGCAGGGAAGAACCTTTGCCTTTAAGGTAAGCCGAGGCTTTTTTTACATAAGACGGAGGTATACACACGGACGCACATCCGTACTTAACCGCCTCATCGCATAATGTCTCGATTTCAGACTCCTCAGCTGTTACAGCAAGCAGTGTATGGTCGCACCTCGCCAATAATTCTTTAATATCCATTTTCTTTTTCTCCTATGTATCTTTATAATCCGGCAGACTGCTTAAGCCTGTCCATTGCATTTTTAATTTCTCCGGTTTCCATAATTGTCATTTTCTCAGGCTTGGCTTTTCTGATAAGACGACCAAGATTATATATATCCTGATTAATCTGATTCTTTCTCATTTTATCAATTGTCTTTTTCTCAGTCTTTAACTTAGCCTGTGCATCATTAATAAGCTTTTTTGACTCATTAATGGCTTCAAAAGCATCCATTCTCGTACTGTCGGCTTCCGCATATTCCGCAGCGTCCCGCATGGCACGTTCAATTTCAGTTTCCGAAAGATTAGAGCCTGCGGTAATCGTAATGCTCTGTTCCCGTCCCGTATCAAGGTCCTTAGCGGATACATGCACAATACCGTTTGCATCAATATCGAAAGTTACCTCTATCTGCGGAACTCCGGCCGGTGCTCTTCTTATTCCGTTAAGACGGAAGGTTCCAAGAAGCTTGTTATCCCTCGCAAACTGTCGTTCGCCCTGTAAAACCTTGATTTCAACATTGGTCTGCCCGCTCATTGCAGTAGAAAATACCTGGCTTTTTCTGCATGGAATCGTAGAGTTTTTCTCTATAAGGTGTGTGGCAATTCCTCCCACTGTCTCTATTGAGAGCGTAAGAGGAGTTACGTCAAGCAAAAGAAGTTCGGACGCATTACCTGAATCTCCCGCAAGCTTGCCACCCTGTATTGATGCTCCGAGTGCAACACACTCGTCAGGATTCATATTTTTGCTTGGCTCAAGCCCCGTAAGCTGTCTTACTTTATCCTGAACCGCAGGTATTCTTGTAGAACCGCCTACAAGAAGTACCTTATTAAGTTCGCCCTTTGTAATTCCTGCATCGTTAAGTGCCGTAATTACAGGGCCTGTTGTTCTCTCCACAAGGTCCGATGTCAGCTCGTTAAATTTTGCCCTTGTAATATTCATATCAAGATGAACGGGACCCGCTTTGGTGGTTGTAATAAAAGGCAGGTTAATATTAACTGTCTGTGCCGATGAAAGCTCTTTCTTGGCTTTCTCGGCTTCTTCAGTTATTCTCTGAAGTGCGACTTTATCTTTACCAAGGTCTATTCCTTCTGTTCTCTTAAACTCCGAAACAATATAGTCCGAAAGACGTTTATCAAAATCATCCCCGCCGAGATGGTTATCTCCTGAGGTCGCAAGCACCTCAATAACCTTATCCCCGATTTCAATTACTGAAACATCGAAAGTACCGCCGCCAAGGTCATATACCAGGATTTTCTGTGCTTCACCGTTATCAAGGCCGTACGCAAGAGCTGCTGCCGTAGGCTCATTAATAATTCGTTCCACTTTAAGTCCTGCTATTCTTCCCGCATCCTTGGTCGCCTGACGTTGTGCATCGCTGAAATATGCCGGTACGGTAATTACTGCTTCCGTTACACGCTGTCCCAGATAATCCTCGGCATCCTTTTTTAATTTCATAAGGATAAAAGCCGATATCTCCTGAGGCGAATAATTCTTTTTGTCAATCTTAACTTTATAGCCGGAGCCCATCTCTCTCTTAATGGAAGAAACAGTTCTTTCAGGATTTGTGACTGCCTGACGCTTCGCAGGTTCTCCCACAAGTCTCTCTCCTTTTTTGGTAAAAGCAACCACGCTTGGTGTTGTCCTTGTTCCCTCGGAATTAACGATAACCGTAGGCTGTCCGCCCTCCATTACCGCAACACAACTGTTAGTAGTTCCTAAATCAATTCCAATAATCTTGCCCATAACAATAAATCTCCAATTCTTTTATTCTGTTTCAATCAGATATACACCTGATTTATGAATGTGTTATGTATTAATTATTTTATTTTGGTAAAAAAGATTAATTTTTTATAAATTAAATATAGCATATTCATTTTACATTTTTTATAATAAAAACACAATGTCAATATGTTCTTCTTGACTTTAAAGCGTTAAAGTGTTAATTTATATATACTGAAATTAGAAGAGATGAGGATTTTAACAATGTCAATGAATTATTTTAAAAAGCTTCCGGAACCTGAAGTTCTTAAAGAAGAATTTCCTATGACACCGGAGCTTACAGCAATCAAATCAGAAAGAGACCGTGAAATCCGTAAGGTTTTTACAGGTGAAAGTGATAAATTTCTTGTAATCGTAGGTCCATGTTCCGCTGACCGTGAAGATGCCGTTCTTGAATATGTTGAGCGTCTTGCAAGGGTCAACGAAAAGACTAAGGACAAGCTGATTATTATTCCCCGTGTATACACTAACAAACCAAGAACCACAGGTGAAGGTTATAAGGGTATGCTTCATCAGCCTGACCCTAACAAAGAGTCTGACCTTTATGCAGGAATTGCATCTATCCGAAAACTTCATATAGATGTTATCAAAGAAAGCGGTCTTACATCAGCAGATGAGATGCTTTATCCTGAGAACAGGAGCTACCTTGACGATGTTTTATCGTATGAAGCAATCGGTGCCCGTTCCGTTGAAAACCAGCAGCACCGTCTTACCGCCAGCGGTATGGATATCCCTGTGGGAATGAAAAATCCTACAAGCGGAGATTTTGGCGTTATGATTAATTCAGTAATTGCTGCACAGAGTTCCCACGAATTTATTTACAGAGGATACAGTGTAAGCACATCAGGCAATGACCTTGCACATGTTATACTTCGTGGCGGTGTCAACAAATATGGAATATGTATTCCTAATTACCATTATGAAGACCTTGAAAGACTTCATGAAATATACGCTTCCAAAGACCTTAAGAATCCTGCTGCAATAATCGATGCTAACCATTCTAACTCTAACAAACAGTTTAAACAGCAGATCCGTATAACAAGCGAAGTTCTTCACAGCAGAAGATATAATCCTGAATTCAAAAAATTAGTAAAAGGCGTAATGATTGAAAGCTACCTTGAAGAAGGTAATCAGAAAATCTGCAAGGACATGATTTATGGTAAATCAATTACGGATCCATGCCTTGGATGGGATGACACCGAAAACCTTATTTACAAAATAGCTGATGAATGTTAAGAGGTTATGTTATGAAAGATAAGAAAACCGTCCTTTTAGGAATAACCGGAGGGATTGCTGCATACAAGATGGCTGATGTAGCAAGTGCTCTTGTGAAATCAGGCTGCAATGTCCGTGTGATAATGACTGAAAATGCCACAAAATTCATAAGTCCTATGGTATTCGAGACGCTTACTTCAAGCAAATGCCTTGTAGATACTTTCGACCGTGACTTTGAATTTGACGTAAAGCACATTTCACTTGCAAAAGAAGCCGATGTGGTTTTAATTGCTCCCGCTACTGCCAATGTAATCGGAAAAATGGCTAACGGAATCGCAGACGATATGCTTACCACAACTGTTCTTGCCTGCAAATGCACAAAAATAGTTGCTCCTGCAATGAACACCAATATGTACGAAAACCCTGTTGTAAGGGACAACATCGCCAAACTCATGATGTATGGTTTTGAAATTATTCCTGCCGCAAGCGGTCACCTTGCCTGCGGGGACAGTGGTAAAGGCAAGCTTCCGGATAAAAATACACTTATTGAATATATTTTAAGGGCTCTTAATGGTAAAAAAGACCTTATAGGAAAACGCATTCTTATAACGGCAGGTCCTACGAGGGAAGCCCTTGACCCGGTAAGGTATATTACCAATCACTCCAGCGGTAAAATGGGTTATGCACTTGCAAGAGCCGCCGCATTCCGTGGAGCTGATGTAACACTGATATCAGGTCCTGTTTCCCTTCCAAAGCCACTATTTACCAAAGTAATTGATGTTATCTCTGCCGAAGATATGTTTAATGCAGTAAAAGATAATTACGAAAACCAGAACATAATAATCAAAGCTGCGGCTGTTGCCGACTACACTCCCGTATCGGTTGCATACAACAAAATCAAAAAATCCGACAGCGATATGTCCATTCCATTAAAGCGTACTACTGATATACTGAAATTTCTTGGTGAAAACAAGAAACCGGGCCAGTTTATATGCGGCTTTTCCATGGAAACAGAAAATATGCTTGATAATTCAAGGAAAAAACTTGAAAAGAAAAACGCAGATATGATTGTTGCCAACAGTCTTGTTACAGGCGGTGCCGGATTCGGTACAGACACCAATATAGTAACTTTGATTACCAAAGATAATATTAAAGAATATGATATTATGTCAAAAGAGAAAGTGGCAGACACTATTCTGGACGCGATTATAAACGGATTTTAAATGATTTTTACAATATTTTTATTATAAAGTTTCAATTTGTTCATAATTAAGACATTTTTTATCCACAAACAAAAAATATACTATAGAGGATGAAATAATTTTTTTTGTTTTTTCATACTCCTCTTTCTTTTTATATAAAGGCAGCTTCGGCTGCCTTATATTTTGTCTAAATGTCTTGACAATTTTTTTTCAATAAATTAAAATAAGAATTCAGCAGGCCTTGCCTGTTTTTTTTATTTGTGAAAGAAAGCAACGGAGAAATATACAAAGGAGAATTCTCAGATGGATTTATTCACACTTATCCTACTGGCAATAGGTCTTTCCATGGATGCTTTCGCAGTATCTATATGCAAAGGTCTCGCAATTAAGAAAATCACATTCCGCCATATGCTTATTGTTGGTGCGTGGTTTGGCTGTTTTCAGGCAATAATGCCTATGATAGGATATTTTCTTGGCATACAGTTTGCAAAGTTTGTTAACGCATTTGCCCCATGGATTGCATTTATTCTTTTGTTACTGATAGGAATTAATATGATTCGTGAATCATTTTCAAAAGAAGAAAAAGAAGGCGGAGAATCTGACGCCATCGGCTTTAAGACAATGTTATTAATGGCTATAGCAACAAGCATAGATGCACTGGCTGTCGGAATCACATTTGCCTGTATCCCTGTTAACATAATTCAGGCCACAGCATTGCTTAATACAGTTCTGGCTGTTATTATTATAGGAGTAGCAACATTTATAATTTCCATTGCAGGTGTTAAAATCGGTAATATTTTCGGAAATATCTACAAAAACAAATCTGAATTTATCGGTGGGGTTATTCTTATTTTATTAGGTATCAAAATAATTGTTGAACACTATTTTTTCTAATTTACGGAGGTTTTAAAAATGCCATTACCAGTCAATATTTTATTATTAGTTGTCGGTTTTGTACTTCTTATGAAAGGTGCGGACGTATTTGTTGATGGTTCTTCAAGTCTCGCAGGCAAGCTTGGCATTCCACAGATTGTAATCGGTCTTACAATTGTTGCTTTCGGAACAAGTGCTCCCGAAGCTGCCATAAGTATCACTGCAGGAATCAAGGGAAGTGCCGAACTTGCGGTAAGCAACGTAGTCGGAAGCAACATCCTTAATGTTCTCCTTATCCTTGGCATCGCTTCAGTTATCACACCGCTGGCAGTTAAAAAGAATACTCTTTTTATAGAAATTCCTTTTGTTGCCGTAATCACCATTGTACTACTTGTACTCGGCATGAATGGTTATTCCCTTTCAAGATTTGATGGAATAATTCTGACAATATTATTTTTAATATTTATGGGATATCTTGTATATATCTCTCTTAAGAAAAAGGATGAAGAAGAGGAAGAAGTCAAGAAATTACCTACATGGCTTATGATTCTTTACATAATTTTCGGTGGTGCCGCAATTGTAGGCGGAAGCCAGCTTACAGTTAATTCTGCTACCGCCATTGCAAAATATTTTGGCATGTCCGACCGTTTAATAGGTCTTACCATTGTTGCTTTGGGAACTTCACTTCCGGAACTTATCACATCCGTTACGGCAGCCTGCAAACACAATGCGGACATTGCAATAGGTAATATCGTAGGAAGCAATATTTTTAATATACTGTTTGTCCTTGGAATTACGGCGCTCTTAACACCTGTTCAGTATTCAAAAGATTTTATCGTAGACAACATAATGGCAGTAATCTGTATGGTGATGCTCTTCTTATGCGTAATCTTGACAAAAGACAAGAAACTAAACCGTGCAGGCGGTATCCTCATGTTACTTTCTTATGCCGCATATTTTGTATGTTTTATTGTATTACAGATAAAGCTGGTATAATAATGACATAATTAAAAGGTTTAGAAAACATATCCAACACGTTTTCTAAACCTTTTTTCTTCCTTTAATCATAAATATCTTAGCCACAATGTAATATCCTCCGGCTCTTACCGCATTGGCAATTACATATCCGACAGTCGCACCATATATTCCCTTCCATGATGCAAGCGGCGTAACAATAACCGCAGCAACAACCGCTGTAACAACATTAATAACAATGCTGATATTCTGTTTTCTGTATATAATTATTACATTTTCGTACAAAGTATACACGGCAACAAGTCCGCCCGATAACATAAGTAAAAGATTGGTCCATTCATGACCATACAGGTCAATTCCGTATATAGCAGTAAGAACGGGGCCTCCAAGAAAAAACATTCCCGCCATTGACAATACCGTAAGTCCCGTAATCACGCCAAACTGCTTGTTAATTGTTTTCTTAAAGCTTCCGTAATCTCCGTCATTGTGATATACCGCCATCCTGGTAAGCCACATTCTCATTGTAAATCCGGCAAATAAATCTACCACAAATACGGGCATAAACAATGCATTAAACTCTGCAAGAATTGAAGTATCATTTCCTGAAATACGGGTAAGTGCATACTTAGGTGCATTATGAATATATATAAACAAAAAAGAGCTTACAAACAACGCCGTACAGGCAAAAAACAGTTCTTTTGTCACTTTCCATCTGAAATTCCATTTTATTGCTGCAAATTTCCCGGCAATCGGAAAATCGATTACAAATATAAGTACAAATGATACAACTGCAAGCACGACAGAGGACAAAACAACATCTTTTGTAATAATTAACATTCCGCCGTAGCATATTATCATAATAAGGTCTTTTGTAAACTGACTTCTTCCGCTTATATCAAATCTAAACCTCTGTTGATAAAGTCCTTCAAACAAGTCAGACATACATTCAGCCATCTTATATACCGTAAGACTTATGATCACTACCGCTTCATCGCCTCTGTATCCGCCAAAAATAACCCAGCCTATGGTAATAAGCATTGCCGCAGCACAGGTACATATTCTGAACGTATAATACTGGTCAAATGTATATTTTTCATTAATATCAGACACCTGATAATTTCTTACTGAATACTTACCCACCGTAAGCATCTGGTTAGCTATCATTATTCCCAGTGAATATAATCCAGCCGCTGATTTTCCCATAATATTAGTTAAAATAATAAGGAATATCAGCGACTGTAATGAGTATACTATTCCGGATAAAGCTGTCCACACAAATGTATTCTTTGCCTGATTAATATCTTTTCCTATAAATAGTCTTGTAAGCATATAATTATTCAGCTTTTGCTGCCTTTTCAGCAAGATAGTTATTGATAAATACTGTCAACGCATCTGCATCGATACCATGTACCATACATGCTTCCTCAAGAGATTCTCCCTGTGCCGATGGACATCCCACGCAATGCATTCCGGCGTCAAGAAGGATTGGTATTATATCAGTATCAATCTGGATGATATCATGAATAATCATATCTTTATTAATCTGTGCCATGTTATTTCTCCTTTACACTCTATATTTATAATATATTATTACCATTCAGATAACAAATATAATTATATACTAACATAAAAAAAGTGGCAACACCCATTGTAAAGCGTTACCTGTATATTTTTTCAAATTTTTTGAAATAAATGTTTCTTGATATTTTTATATCGACGTATTATAATGACACTGTAATATACATAGGAGGTAACTATTATGGCATACGTTATTTCTGATTCATGCGTTAGCTGTGGTACATGTGCAGGCGAGTGTCCTGTAGGAGCAATCT
>ENA-OPFE01000143-OPFE01000143.1-human-gut-metagenome-genome-assembly--contig:-NODE-143-length-9029-cov-2.006129_pt1 | contig 9029 bp, 6 predicted proteins | sample MGYA00241711_ERZ501553 | MGnify/ENA primary metagenome ERZ501553 (study PRJEB25962, sample SAMEA2042302) | human gut metagenome | biome: human gut; feature: human-associated habitat; material: faeces... | reverse complement strand
CAATAAATATTAAGTATAACATTGTATTAGGAATGCATGATATTTCTAGTTTAAATGCAGCGTTATATCAAGTGCATATTTATTTAATGAAAGATGGAAAGGCACTTGATATGCCAGAAGTTGAACTAGGCACTGCGATTAAGATTGAAAACAGACCAGACAAAATGTCTTCTTTTGATATTTTCAAATCATTAAAGGAAGCATATTAAAGTTTAGGAGGATTTAGTCCTCCTTTATCTTTTGTTATTGATTTTGACTATTTCATCAATTAAATTTTTAGTAATGATTTGGTTTATGAGGTGGTCTAAATGATTTATGGTTATACAAGAGTAAGTACAAGAAAACAAGTGGATGGATATGGCTTAGAGGTTCAAAAGAAAGAAATTTTAAGTAAATATTCTTCTGCCATTATTATTGAAGAACAATATACAGGAACCAAGGTTAATAGACCTTTATTTAATGAATTACTAAACAAATTAGAAGCTAATGATATTTTAGTTGTTTCTAAGCTAGATAGATTCGCAAGAAATACAGTTGAAGGTATAAAGGTTGTAGAACAATTATTTAAAAAGAAAGTAGCCATACATATATTAAATGTAGGACTTCTTGAAGATACGCCTATGGGAAGATTCTTTTTAACAACAATGCTTGCTGTAGCTGAGCTTGAAAGAAATATGATAGTTGAGCGTACACAAACCGGAAAAGAGCTTGCAAGGCTACGAGGAGATTATAAAGAAGGAAGACCAAAAAAATATACTGATGATGATTTAAAAAGCGCAATTTCGCTTCTTTCTTCTCATTCTTATAGAGAAGTGATTGAAATTACAGGCATCAGTAAATCTTCTCTTGTAAGAGCAAAAAAGAGTCTAAAATAACCTAGTATCAAAAGTTACAATATTTTAAACCAGCATCAAATTTCTCTAAAAATGGAGGAATTAGATATGCTTGTTAAATTAGGAAATTACTTAGATATTAAAAGAGGACCTGGACTTCCAAGTGAAAACTATGCTACTGAAGGCAGTTTAATACGTTTAACATTAGGGAATTTTAATTATCCAAATGGAGGATTTAAAAATAATGCTTCAAAACAAGATATATATTATTCCGGCAATGTGAAAAAAGAATACATATTAAAAAAAGGAGATTTAATTACTCCTTTAACAGAACAAGTTGAAGGTTTGTTGGGGGAAACAGCTTGGATTCCTGAAGATGATAAATATATTCAAAACGGCGATATTGGGTTAGTTATTCCTTTTGAAAATGTACTAGATAAAAAATACTGCTATTATTTGTTATCATCATACATCATTAAGAACCAATTATCAGCTGGAGCTCAACAAACAAAGATTAGACATACATCACCAGAAAAAATTAAAGATTGCGTTGCCCCTATTCCAAGCGTTGATTATCAAAGAAAAATAGGAAATATATTATATGAAATAGACCGTCAAATTGAACGTAATAACCTTATGGTCAAAAAATTACAAGTTTTGAGCCAGGGTATATTTAATAAGTTTTTTATTAACGAAACAGATTATATTTCTTTATTAGATTTTCCATATATTCAAATTATAAAATCTGGAATTGATATGTTCAAAGGGAACAAATATTATATTGCGACGGCCGAAGTTGATAATGATAAAGTAAATTATAATGCTCCATTAATAGAATATAAAACAAGAGAAAATAGAGCAAATATGCAACCAGTAAAAAATAGTGTTTGGTTTGCTAAAATGAAAAACAGTATAAAGCATATTTACGTTTCTGATGTCGATAGTATGTTTTGTTCTAATTATATTTTTTCAACTGGCTTTGTTGGGATAAAATGTGAAGATAACGCATTTGAATATTTAATCGATTTTATCAATACACCTTATTTTGAGATGAAAAAAGATATTTTATCACATGGAGCCACTATGGAGGGTGTAAATAACGAGGATTTAAAATCCATTCAAATTCCATTACCTTCAAAAGATAGATTGATTGATTTTCACAATAAAGTTAAAGAATTGCATTATCAAATCACTATGTTAAATGAGCAAACATTTAAACTTAATAATTTAAAAGAAAAATTGTTGCCTCTTTTAATTAATCAGCAATTATCATAAATATTAAAAAGTCCATCTAATTAAAGATGGATTTGTTTTATATAAGTTGTCCATTTATAAGTAAAGGAAGCATTTTTTCTTTTAGGTGTACTAATTCTTTATTTTTATGTTCAAAGTTTATTATTACTTCTAAAATTGAATTAAATTTTGATGTATAAAGTTCAAAAATCTCTTTTGAAAATGCAAATTTAATATCATTAAGATGATTGTCATTAATTACTTTCTGAATAGAGCCAGAAGAAACAGATTTCATTCTTGTAGCGAAAACATTTATTAATTGATATGTTAATAAACTTTGATTTTCTTTTTGTGTAAATGCAACTGCAGCTCGTCCTAAAGATATTGTTTTATCACAAATGCACAAAGCCCCTATAGAACCCGCAATAGACATTAATATATCATTTTTGTGAGCTAAGCGTTTACTAGCATTTGTTTTAGCTTGGCAATCAACAACAATTCCATTTCTCATATCTCCAGCACCAGAACAATATAAAAATGTATTTTCATCATTATAAGATAATGGCAAAATATTAATGCCGTCAGGACACTGACCCCAGGTAATATTACAATAATTTTTAACTGTATTAATAGACCAATCTTTAGGTATTTCTCTTTTTAGCTCTTCATTCCATATCATTTCTCCACCTGAAGATTTATAGGACTTAGTTCCTTCTGCTGTATCAATATTAAAAGCATCATTTTGTGGATAGCTTGAAATTCTTACTAAGGCCTCATCAAACTTCTTATAAAAATCATCATCACTCACAAAATTAACTAAATAATCAATTGTATCTTCATAAGCTAATGCAACATCTTGAGGATATGTATCATAAAAAGCATCCATATACTCATCTTTATTTTCCATTAATTCGTCGTATGAAATATCAATATCTTTAGCAAATTTATGAAGATTTGCAATAAACTTATCATTTAAAAATTTATAAAGAAATACAGAAGTTACAATAATTTCTTCACTTGCTGTATTTGAAAGACCGTTTGTAGAGCATAGCCCTTTTAAGTCATCAATAATAGACTTAATATTAGTCTCTAATTCTGTAAAATTTTGCATACTTTTAAATGCTCTCCTTATATAGTAATAAATTAATGTATAACATTTCTAATATATCAGTGTATCCATCTTTAACCTTTTTATAAAGGCCATTTTTAACAAGCTGAGCAGTAACTTTTGTTTTTGTAGTTGTTACAAAACCTGTTTTACCTTGTTGCTTTAAGGCATCATCATAAATACTATCCTTAATGCTTGAATACACTATAACTAATAATTTTTCAATATCAGAACGGTCAATGTTTGTTTCTATAACCGCATCTGATAATGTTTTAACAAAAGCGAATGAACCACCATAAGTCTCAGATAACCTTTGATTTTCTTCATTGATTCTCTTAGCTTCCTCATAAGCTTTTCTAAGCTCTTCAGACAAATCATCAATGCTTTCAAATTCATTCATTTCAAGCTTTCTAAAAATCTCTTTAACTAAATCTTCAAGCTTTTGAATCTTAATATCCTTCTTGTTTTGATTCTTTTTAACTTCATTTTGAAGTTCGGTAACAACTTTAGCGACATTTTTATAATTATCATCTAAAGTAAATTTGCCTAAATCGATGACAGTAATTTTTGTCTTAATAAATTCATAAATAACATTAATTACCTCATCATTATTCATAATATCTAAAGTATTGATAGGGTCGTTATGTAGATTCAAAAATGAAATTCTATCATTAACAACCTTTAAATACTTATTTACTTTATCATCATCAATAAGCTTTGAATACTCATCAGCTCTTGATAACTTAAATTCAATTGAACATTCTTTTATACCAACTAACCATTTTCTAATCTTTAATAAAGCCTCTTTATTATAGAAATTCATCATATTAGTAAATTGTTCAAGATTATCAACTGGAATGAATTGTTTTAATTCGGCACATAACTTATCAAATTTAGCCTTTATATTATCCTTATCAACAATTAAGCCTGATAGTGATACTGGGTCATCACCTTCAGTATTTACATCATCTTCTAGTTCTTTAATATAAGCGTCTAAAGTCTCATTATATTCTTTTTCAATATCAACAAAGTCTACAATATATCCATATTGATAAATTTTGCCATTAGGACTCTTGTAAGGTCTATTTACACGTGAAATTGTTTGTAATAAGCTTTGAGCCTTAGGGCCTCTTAACAAGTACATTTTCTTAAGTCGTTTAACATCATATCCTGTTGTTAACATATAATGAACAACAAGCATATCAGGTGTTCCATTTTCACGGAAATTAATTTGATTTTGCCTATTAATATCTGCTTGAGCTGGGTTTTCAGAGTCAGACATAACAAGACCTGTTGTTAATTTACTGTTCTTATCAAACCATTCGCAAATCTTTTTTGCTTGTAAATTAGAACGACATACAATCATTCCACCGATTGAATTATCAGTATTTAAATATCTAAAGTTTCTAAAGTCATTTTCAATATATTTACTTACATTATCAATATAATTGTCTGATTCATAAACATCAGCTGAATTTAAATCTTTGTTTTCAATTTCAAGATTAGCTTTAATTTCAGCCTTAGCAACAGTATCAATTTGTTCCTTTTTAATTCTCAAGGTATAGCCATCAGCAATTGATTTATCATAAAAATATTTATGAATATAATCACCAAATTTTAAATTAGAGCGTTCTTTCTTTGATAATAAAGGTGTTCCTGTCATAGCGATATAAATACCATTTCTATCACAAGTCATTAAATTCTTAAAAAATTCACCGTGAAGATTATAGCTTCTATGAGCCTCATCAACAAAGAAAATACGTTGTACTTTTACATTATATTCATTTTCAACTACTGGCATTTTAGATTCTTCCATTAGTTTTTGAACATTTACAACACAAATTGTACCAATTCCATCATTTTTATCATCTAAAGGCTTTTTTAATTCATAAGCAAATTCAGTTTTACTATCAACTGGTGTAACAGAAAACCCTCTATTTTCAAATTCGGTTTTAGCTTGTCTTAATAAATCTAGTCTATCTACTACAAAGAAAAATCTAGTATTTACTTTCTTTTTAGCAAAATAATCTTTAATTACTCTATTAGAAAAAGCAGATAAAGCTGTCTTTCCTGAGCCTTGAGTATGCCAAATGATACCATTCTTCTCTGGCTGTTCAAACCGTCTTAAAATAGCCCTTGTAGCGAAAAATTGAGGGTACCTCATAATATGCTTTTGTTCAATATAATACTCTTCATCTTTATTTGTAGTATCGTTATGAATTTTCTTAGTTTCTTTTAAGAACATAATGCCATATTTAAGCATATACATAAATCTTTCTTTATCATAAAAAGAAGTGATAAATCTATTACAAGGCGTTAAATCGGATAAATTTGTCTTAAATTCTTCAGTATCAGTTTCATCAGAGTTATATCCACCATCTTTAACTACCATTTTAACGGTATCTAAATCAATTTCTTTTAATTTATAGCTTGAATGATAGTTAGGAACATCTTCTCTAAAGAAAGAAAATGAAGTCATTTGGCCATTAGGAGTTGTATAAAATGAACCGGCTCTTACTTGGTCAGCAATATCGTCATCTGCCTCTTCATATTCCATATTGTTTGAAAATGATACAATTTGTATTAAATTAAAATACTTTTTATAATCATCATTTTTAAGTCTTTTATTAATCATTCTTTCAAATTCGACCTGAATACCACCTGAATTATTAGGATGCTTTACTTCTAAAAAGGCTAAAGGCATACCATTGATTAAAATATTAATATCAGGTCTAAATGAACCTTCTTCTGTGCCTTCCTTAACGCTAAAAGGAAGCTCATCAACAACTGCAAAATCATTGTTATATATATCATCAAAATCAATTAATTTAATATCATGATCAGTTGAAATTAATCTATTATAAAATTCTTTGCCTAAATCATTATTTTTAAGCATTAAATTTAAATCACCTAGTAATCTAGTAATTTCATCTTGTTCAATTGTTCTATTATTAATTTTTTCTAAAGCAGTTTTAAATCTATCTCTAAATATTTTAGTTTCAAAATCAATATTAGCTCCCTTTAAGCTTTGATAACTATATCCTAGTCTCATAAATTGAACTGTTGCAGGGAATTTAACTCTTGTATCTTCGTTAAAATGTAACATTTTATAATAACCTCGCTTCTTTTTCTTCATTAATTCACACATTTTGATGTTTTTTTCTCAACATTAGTATAATTATAATTTAATAATTTCGTTTATTCAACCTCAATCACGGCAAAAGTATTCATCTTTGAAAATAAATTTAAAGTATTCATCCTTGGTAATGCCTAAATAAGGTAATACATTAATTGCGAGCTTGCAATTGAATTAGCAAGGAAACATTCATGCATACAAATATCTGTTCACTCTGCGGAACGTGAATATGAAGAAATGCAAAAAAATCAAGAAAATTTAGACACTCAGAAATGAGAGTTCTTTTTTTGGCTAAAAATAGTGGGAATAAAAATATTTATACTACCGCGACTTTTTATACTTTTTATAATTGAGTACATATTGAGCAAGCAAAAAAATCGTTCCTAAAATTTCAAAATTCAAAAATTTGTCTTAAAAAAACAAAAAAATCACTATTTCTAGTGACTTAATTTTTAAAAACTGGCAGGACTAGCTGGATTCGAACCAGCGCGTGAGGGAGTCAAAGTCCCTTGCCTTACCGCTTGGCTATAGTCCTATTTACTTAATGCCTTTTCATTATACACTAGGTAAAACAAAAAAGCAAGTAATTTTTTTCTTATTTCACAATTAAAGTAAATATTTTAATAAAATAGCTAATACTATTCCCGCTATTGCACATAAAAAAGTTAAAATAAGGATAATTTGTAATACTTTAGTCTTATGCTCAAGCTCCGTTATTTTATTATTTAAAGCCTTTATTGTCTTATTATAATGCTGCTTCAAGCCTTGAAGATCCGAATCAATTCCATCAAGCTCATCATTTACATTCTTAAGTCTCAACGAAAAATCAGTTTGTTTTTTAGTAATATCCTCTTGAGCCTTAAGGTCATGAACAACATTTAAAAGCTCTTGACGTGCCATATCATCAATTTCTTCTTCACTTGCATGCTCAAGACGAAGCTCAAGCTCTCTTACAATCGTTCTATTTACTGCAATATTAGAAACCCCAAGACCAAACAAAAACTTTGTTATATTAGTTAATGCTTGTTGATACTCGAATGTTTTTTCAAGTGCTTCTGTATTTTTTAAGGTAGCTTCACTTAAAGACATTTGGCTATTTTGCATAGCTTCCATTGCATCCTTTTTATTAAATAAACCAATCCTTTTTTCCTTAGCCTCACGAACCTTAAGATCAGCGTCTTTTGCATGACTTTTAGCAAGATTAAGATTTTCCTTTAGACTTGTCATTAATTCAAACTGGTCTTCAATTAATTTAGGTACATCAGCTACACTTATATTATCTACATTTTCTTTTACATCGTCATTCATTTACTTCACTCCCAGTCAAGAATGTCTTTAATATCTTTTTTTAGATTTTCATTCTTTTTAAAGGCATCATCAACTGTTTTTCCAATATTTTCAAGACTTTCTTTGGTTTTATCAAGCTCTGAGGAAGCCATTAATATTGTATCAGCCGCTACTTGTTTTACTGATTCAATAACCTCTGATGCCTTATGACATTCCTTCCAAACATCATCTTGGATACAATATATTTTCCTTCCTAATAATGTTACGTAATCACTTACAAGTGAAATACGTTCACTTCTTTTTTTCTTAAGGCTTTTGGCCATATAAAGCTCTGTTGAAACAGCTAAGATAATTCTTCCTACGCCTATAAAATTGATTCTAATTGCCAGGTTAGACGCAAACAAAGCTTTATTTCCATCACTTTTAATTGCCGCTTCAATTGATGCATCGCATATATCTATAGCCATCATCGTTGCAAGAGAGACAGAAATCATTCTAGCGACGGTACGGCTATTAAAGGGAACTGTCTTCTTAAAATCAACCTTACCTAATTCTTTAACTGATTTAATATTTTTTTGCTTAACCTCTTTAAAAAATTCACGGATGAAAAAAACTGCTCTAACTACTGCTTCATTAATTCCTACAACAAGAGCTTGACTACCTAAAAGCTTTAAAGTGTTTAAGCCAGTTGAAATAGCATTTAAGGATGAGGAATCGATATTATTATTAATAGCTTGATATAAATCATTACCTTTTACCTTTAAGCCACTATTTGTAGCATCAAAAACTAAATTTTTTAAACCAGCAGGAATATTAGATTCAAGCGATGCTTTACTTGAAATTAAATGACAAATCCACGCTATCGTTCCATAAAAAACACCACTAAAAAGACTAGCATCAATGACGGGCTTAACATGTTCTACCTTTACCTCGTCATTTTTAGTATATAATATTTTACTTCCCGTTAGTGCCCCAATTATACTAAATACAAGTCCTATTAAAGATGCTTGACTGGCAAGGTATAAATTATTTATTGATGAGGATGCATTTAAACCATTATTTAAAACATTAATAGCTTCCTTTGTTGAGGAAATAGGCTCACCTGAAAACTCAGTTGCAACACCGTTAATTAAGCTACTTGGACTACTTAAATCTAAATTTTTAGTAAAAATAATATCCAAAAATCCTGCAAGTGTGCCCGAAGCTACACTAAGGGAATAATCTAAAAGCGTAGCGTGACTTGTAAGACGATATATATCTTTATCATATTCTTCAATATCACGCTTCATATCATTAATTTGTTGGTCCATAGCACTAAAACTAGGATTTTCATTTGTAATATCGCATTCAAAATTTAAATCTAAATCATCATCATTATATTTTAAAACAGGCTTTTTAATGTTCATAGTAAGCACCTCTTTTTAATATGCTA
>ENA-OPFE01000142-OPFE01000142.1-human-gut-metagenome-genome-assembly--contig:-NODE-142-length-9078-cov-2.066386_pt1 | contig 9078 bp, 7 predicted proteins | sample MGYA00241711_ERZ501553 | MGnify/ENA primary metagenome ERZ501553 (study PRJEB25962, sample SAMEA2042302) | human gut metagenome | biome: human gut; feature: human-associated habitat; material: faeces... | reverse complement strand
TTAAAAAAAATATATTGAAAACGTTTTCACGAAAAGAAAGGCCAATTTCAACGTTATTTAACCTTTAATAACAAAAAAAAGATGCTACCAAAAGATAACATCTTAATTGTATTAAATTACTTTTTGAAGGCATTTTTATTTATTTCATCTAATATTTCTTTTTTTACTTCTTCACGAAGTGTTTCTTTAAGCATTTTAAGATTATGCTCTTCTTGCATCTTCTTTATATTCTCATCATTTTTCTTTTTAATTGTTTTAGCAATTGAAATCCCCTCCGAGATAAGAATAACAACGTATATTAATATACAAATTGGAAAAATGAAATTTTTATTTTTAAAGATGCTAGTAAAATTTAAGAAATTTACCGTTTTAATATACTTACCATAATACATATTTTCATCAATTTGCAAAGAGTCATCAACAGGATTAGTATATGTATTATCACCTTTTGTTTTTAAATTTCCATTTTCTAAAATTCTTGTGACACGGTGAATGATGTAACGTTCACCATCGTAGTAAACAATTATATCACCAATATTAGCATCTTTAATTGAACCTTTTTTTATTAAAACCGTTTCTCCCGGATTAATTGTGGGTTCCATTGATTCTGTTGGAACATAAGATATTGAATAACCAAAAAAAGATGAAATTTGATTATTTTTTAATGCTATTGTATTTTTTATTAATATAATCAAAAGTCCCGCAACAATTAAGCTTAAAATAGATGTAATTATTATACTTATTATTTTTTTAACGTGCATGTTTATTCACTCTATTTTTTCTCAAAGGTTTATGTCCTCTTTTAACATCATCAATATAAATAGACTTTCTTCCTTTAGGAACCTTTTTTGTTTTATCTTTAGATATTCCCTTAGAATCTTTAATATTGCTTCTAGCTAACGCCTTAGCTTTTTTAGCAGCTTGTTCCTTTACAAGAATATTTTCAATTACTTCATTTTCATCAAAGCGAATTATAACATCATTATCAATATCTTCATCATATGCAAAATTTTCACGATTATTTTCAACTAATTCGTCCTCACTATATCTTAAAACAACATCTTCATCTAAATCCTCAAGATATTTATTTTTTATTGTTGTTTGCGATTTTCTTGATTTTAATTTAGCATATTCATCATCCGGCTTAGATGTTTCTTTTGTCTTTTCATCTAATAAAGACGGTTCTACAAGTAATTCTTCTTTTTGCTCTTCAGTACGCTTTTCTGCTTCTTTTTTTAGTCTTTCTTCTTCCTCTTTCTTTAATCTTTCTTCTTCCTTAAGTCTTTCCTGCTCTGCCTTTATTCTTTCTTTTTCAGCCTTAAGTCTTTCTGCTTCTTTACGTTTTTCCTCACGAGCCTTAAGCTTTTCTTCTTGAAGGCGAAGCTTTTCAAGACGGATAGCTTCTTTTCTTTCTCTTTCTTTTTGTCTTTCCTCTTGGCGTTTTAAGTAATCTTCAAGATTCTTTATATTTGTATCTAAAGTCTGAGTTTCTCTATCCATTTTATTTAAATCAATTTGTTTTTGCTCTCTAATAAGCTTCATAACACGTTGTTTACGTTTTAATATTTCAAGCAACTCAGGTGTTTTTTTCATATCTTCTGTATTAACCCCAAATAAATTAGGATAAATACGGTTCAAAACATCAATCATTTCCCTGAAAACACGCTTAACACTCATTTCATAGCTTAAACCTTGAGACAATGACTCTTTATATTTTTCTTCAAATATTTCTGATATCCGACTCAATAGATACTCAGATATTTCTTGGTGGGATAATTTAATATCTTTAGGTTCTAATTCATATTTAGTAATATCATCATGTTTTAATTCACGAACATTTTTTTCGCCATCAAAGGCTTCTAATGATTGGATTCCTCTTTGATGCATCAAATCATTAATAAGAAAAACTCCAATATGATTAAAATCATTAAGAATTACATCATCGTCATCATTAGTTTTCTCATCAGATTGAACATTATAACCTACCTCAGTTGTGCGGTCAATATAAAGCCATAAATTATAAGCAATCTTAAAATCAGGATTATGAAGAATTATATTAGTTTTCATAATTGGAGGTACAACATCTTTAAGCTTAGCTACAGCTTGATATAATCCTGTTCCTTTTAATGCCCGGTACTTATCAAGAGCATTCTTTGTTTTGTCAAAAAGCTCTCTTGCCTTTTGCGTTTCATCCAAAATTTCATTAGATATTTTTATATTCATTTCTAAATCGATTTTACGATGTGATAACTTAATATTATTTTTATACCTAATTTCATCAGCACTAATTGATTCTAGGTTTTCATCCATTAGCTTTAATCTTGTATCTAAAAAAACAATCACACGATTGATTAAACTTTTAATAAAACGGTTTTCATAAATACCAATATTATCTTCCGCATATGTAGATAATATTTTTGACGGAATAACTTCATTTTGCTCATTTATATCACGTATATATTGGGTATGAGAGGCTAAATGTCTAATCGATTCTGAATCAACCTTTTTAGCCTTTTCCATTGCTACAACCTCTTGCATATAAGCAAGTGTCTTTTTAGGATCACGACATATTTTTAACAAGCTTGGATATGCCCCTATAACAACATCTAGAAAGTTTCCATCAAAAATCTTTGTTTCGCGAACTGTTTTATTATATATTGTTTTTTCGCCTTGCTGCAATTCATTAAAAAGAAAATCACCCAAAGGTGATTTTGCATTTTCAATACAAGAATAAAATGCTTCATAGAATTGCGAAACGGCCTTATCACTTAACTCTTCTTCAGTTGGTTTTAAAACCTCTAAAGCCATAATATCACATCCTAACCTACATCATTTTCTTTAAATCTTCAATATATTCAATTGATACTTTAAAGGAATTCTTTCCAAATAATTTATCTAGAAGTTCGATTAATCCATCAAGCTCATTATGAAGGAAAGATAAATTTAATGATTCAAACTTACGTAAAATCTTATTAGCCAACATATAATCAAGACCTTGAACCTCTGTAAATCCACAGGCAACATATACAGGAACGAATAATTTAATTTGCTTCATAATACGGTTACCAAAAGCAATCTTGAAGTTTTGTTGAATATACTCGTCGACTTTTTTAAATGAATCCATAACCTTAGTTGACATAGTAATCTCAGCTTGAGCCTTTTTAAATAACTCGTCAAGATAATCAAATGTCATCTGTACATTATTAGTATAATCACAATCAATTAATTCCGCTTTATTGTTAATTACAATTGGGGTTGCACGGTCATATACCTTATCAGTAATTGTAAATGTTGAGTCATCCTTATTAGCTGTACCAATAAACCAAGTATTTTGATTAATAAATAGCTTACCATTAATTAATAGCTTAGGATCACTTGGCTCAGAAGCAGGAACTAAATCAATTTTCCATTCATGAACATCTGGCATTTCCATAACTGATAGGAATTCAGCGAAATAATACTCGATACGAGCCAGGTTCATTTCATCTAGAACAATAAAATTAGGTTTATCAGAATAACCTGCTTGATAAACAGCTTTTAAGAAATCAGTTTCATTAAATTTCTTTGTAAATTCATTTAAATAGCCAAGCAATTCTGCACGATCACGCCATGATGGTTGAACAGAAATAATAGATGTTTCCTTGTTAAAGAATTTACCCATTGCATAAGGAAGGGAAGTTTTACCAGTACCAGAAATACCTTCCAAAATTAAAACCTTTGAAGTGGCCATTCCTGCAAAAAATCTAGCAATAATCTCTTTTGTATAATAAAGATGAAGCTGAGAAGCACTGTATTTAATAAATCTATCAATAAGCTCAGGTAAATTAACCATATCGCTTGATTGCATTACCGTGAATTCAGATGAAATTTCATAGTCTTTATCAACCTGTGTAAGCTTAACGAAACGTGAATCAGATTGAAGAGCAGGTCTTTTACCTTTAAGAGATGAAGTTCCTCTTTCCATATCAGCCTGTCTTGCATAGGCTTCAGTACCACCAATTTGATTAATACGTAAAGCTAAAATCTTATTTTTTTCCTCAACTAAATCAAAAACACGATTATTTAAAACTGCTATTTCATCAACAAGCTCATCTTTTTCAATCTCACGCTTTCTAAATCTTATATACTTACGTAGGAACTGAAAAATAACAACAATTACTAAGCCAAAGAAAATAACTAAAACAATTGATACTAATACAAGAACAATCCAATCTAATACTTTAAAATTTTCATTATTAACACAAGATGTTATAATATCATTTATATATTGTTTAGGATATGAATAGAATATCTTAGAAAAAAGACTAAATAAGGTTTTAAACCAATCAAGAAAATTTTCAAAGAATTTCTTTAAAAAGCTTATAAAATATTTTGAAAACTCAGCCATATTTAATCCTCCTTACTAAAACTTAATCTAATCAATTATTTGTTTTCTTCTTTTTCTTTTGATTCTTCTTCATTATCTGATTCTTTAAGCATTTCTTTTAAAAGCTCTGCACGAAGTTCTGCCTTAAGCTTTTCTTTTTCATCTGCAGAAATAGTCTCTTGATTTGCAAGCTCTTGACTAGTTTCTTTCATTTCAAGTTTTAACTTTTCTTCTCTTGCACGCATTATATTTAAAACTAAAACACCAATTTCAAAAACCAATAGAATAGCAACTGGTACAATAATAATCGCAATAAAATGATTATTTATAGTCTGAATGGTCTTACCAAAACCAGACCATTTTCCAGAATAAATACCACGAATAGCAGATGCTGTAAATACTTGGTACTGAGAATGACCTAATCTATCAAACGTCTCATTAACCTCTTGCTCCGTCATATTGGCCAAACTATTAGCATTAAAATTAATATTTTTGGCTATTTTATCTCCCATTGTATAATAAATTGTTGTCCCTTCAGTATTTTTACCAATGTAAACAATTCTATGGGTATTTAAAGCTGTACCTGCACCCTTATTAGAGGCTAAATTAGAGTCATAAAAGGTAACTATATCGCCGACAACTAACTTTGAAATCTTCTTATCGTTTGCGACATTTACAATAATCATATCACCAACATTAAACGAGTCCTTATTATCACCAGTCATTGAATCAGAAAGTACATTTAAATAACCTTTTCCAAAAATATTAGGAATTTGATCATTTTTGTTTTTAGCTCTAATATTTGAAATGGAAAATAAAAGTACCAATAAAATTAATAAATAAAATATAACGTTTAAAGCGATTTTTACTCCAAACCAAACTTTTTGTTTAGTAGTCATCGGAGTTTTTAATTCTTTGGTAGTGTTTTCTTGCATATATATACCTCTCTTCAATCTTATGTTAATATTCTAACACAAATAAAATCATTTTAAAACATTAACATAAAATAGCATTATAAAAACGCATTTTATTTTTTAAATACTTGATGACATACCAAGCTCAAATGTAAATGCTTCACCTTGAAGTTCAGTAATGCAATCTGCATCCCATCCTTCAAGCCACAAATACACTGTCATTTTTTTCATCATACCTGAATATAAACCATCATTTGAAGAAATAATTTCAGTTGTATCATAATCAAGATCATTTCTTTCATTTTGGGGAATTGATATTTTATTTTAACTTCTTTGATTATATAAATCTACTGCCAAATTATATTCTGTATTAATTCCACCAAAATTATATACATTATTCTTTACATTAGGAGCATTTCCTCCTATAGAATAAATAGTGGTATGTGGATTATTGCTAGAATTTAAAATATCACTATATAAACAAGCATCATATGTTGTAAGAGCAAGCCTCATTGCATTTGCAACATTCATTTTAACACCATCTGATATTTTGCCAAGTGATGTTTCATCATTAACATTCTCACCATCAAAGCTTACATACTTATCAGATGCTTTAACGGGATTAATTGTTGAAAGCCTGACAGACGTAGCTTCTTCGTTATTATCGTTATTAGAAGCAAGATAAATATCAAATGATATGTATTTATAATCAGATGCATCTTTATTATCTACATACTGAAATCCTTTATCTAAGGAAGTATAATCCTTAGGAGTTACAGGATCTAGGACAATATTTAATAAAGAGTTAACCTTATCATCACTTAAACCAGAAGCATCTATTCCTCTTTTTTGAAGAATTGCTTTTTTTACATCCAGTGATGATAAAGAATCTTGAAAATCAATACCATTGGTGGAAATTGCAAGTGAATTTCCACCTTTGATATCAAAATTAAAATCTTCTACATTATTTGTACGAGTCATAGCATACCAAGCATATGTTGATGTAACACCGGTTATTAACACTAAAATACTAAGTATAGCTGATAACCATATTTTTTTTAAGAAATATTCCATGGTATGCTCCTTTCGTTAAATTTTATAGAGTATTATTCGCTTTTAGGTATTGCTTCTAATTTAAAATTGAATGTCAATCCAAACTCATGAGCAGCAATTGCATCAAAGCAAGCCTTATCCCAACCATTTAACCAAAAATTAAAGTCTAGTTTATAATATCCATTCGCTGTAATATTGTTGATAACTATTATATCTCCAGTAGCCGAAATTATACTTTTCGCTTCAACATTATCTTTAGTTTCAAGTTCTGTTGTTGTTAAGGCATTAGTTTCATAAGTAACTTTATCAGTTTCTGTTTTTGAATTTTCAGTAATCTTATTAAAATAAGCTAAACCATCATAAATTGCTTCACTTTTATTTACTTCGTAATATTTAGTAGATGTTGCAGCACTAAAGCTATTAGATGATGAATATTGCTGTCCGATTGAAACATTCATAGCTTTTAAAACATTATCCCACAAAGATGTCCCCTGACTGATTGCTGAATATGTACCATCTTCTGCAATTGCAGTTTGCGCCTCATGAGTTTTAATCTTTTGAATATCATTATCAGTTGCAGTAGTTGATAATTTAATACTATAATTATTTTTAGTAGTATTAATATTTTGAACTGAAAAATATAATGAAAAGCTCATATAGTCTTCATTTTTTGTAGCTTCTCCATCATCCAAACTAGAAAGCGTATGATTTGTAGCCTTCATTTGAAGTGGTGCCATCTTTAGTTTTGAAAAATCAGCAGTTGGTTTAACAGCTTTAGTTCCATATGAAACGCCATCATTAGATATAAATAATGATGCTCCTGATGATTCTACTGTACCTGAAACAGTACTAGATACCTCCGTACTAGATACAAACCACGCATATGTTGATGCGGTAGTTCCTGCAGCTGCAACGCCTACTGCTACAGCTGACATTATTAATTTTCTTCTTAAACTTTTTTTCATAACTTCTATTCTCCTTATTCAAGACCAAAAGTAAATTCCATTCCAAATGTATGAGAAGCAACAGCATCAAAAGCAGCATCATCCCATCCATCTAACCAAATAGTAAAATCTACTTTATAATAACCAGCAGCCGTAATATTAGCAATTAAATTAATTTTTCCGTCAGCCTGACCAAGATTATTACCATCTACATTATCAATATTATTAGAGCTTATTGTATCAGAAACTTCAAGGACATCGGCACCTTTTTCTAAGGTATCTAATCCGTTTACATTTTTATAATATGCTAATCCATCATATTGACTAGCAGTTGAGTTAATTTGATAATTTCCTATAAGTGTTGAATTATCCTTAGTATCTAAATTGGTAGCATCTGCATCAGTAACATAGCTGATATTCATATTAAGTGTTTTTAAAACATTTTCCCAATATTTTTTACCAGTTTGAATTTCTTTATAATTACCATTTGGAGTAACATTTGCCTGTGCAACATGTTGTGCTTCTTTTTTAGAATAATCTTTATCATCAGCCTTCATACTCATTGTAATCGTTTTAGGAACAGCTGCTGAAACATTTTGAACAGAAAAATAGATTGAATACTTAATATATTCTTTTTCAGTTACTGTCGTCTCATTATTTAAATGCTTAAAATTAAAACCAGTAGAGCCTGTTTTTGTAATTGCTTGAAGTGGAGCAATTTTACTATCACTAAAATCAAATTCAATTCCTTTTGTACTAAATGAAGATGAATCCTTTGATATGTAAAGTGATGAATCTGAACTTGCAACATTTCCAGTCACAGATGATGTTACATCCGTATTACTAACAAACCATGCATATGTCGATGCAGTGGTTCCAACAATAGCAGTAGCAACTGCTATAGATGACATTATTAGCTTTCTTTTTAAACTCTTTTTCATTATTTATTACTCCTATACTAAGCAGTTACCGTCTTATCTGCTAATGCAAATGTAAATCCTAATTCAAATGCATGAGAGGCAACAGCATCAAAAGCGGCATCATCCCATCCATCCATCCAAATTGTGAAAGAAGCCTTATAATATCCTGATTGTGTAATTTCTGGAATAAAATTAACACCTGTTGTATTTTCAGCCTTCTTAGTGGTTTGTGAAATTTCTGTTTCAGTTAGATAATTTGTAATTTCTTTAACATTAGCTGGAGTATGTGTTTCACCTGTAACTGCATTAAAATATGCTAAGCCATTATAAGTACCTTTAGTATCATTCAAAGCATAATAATATGACGTTGCTTGTGCAGCATCTAATTCAGCAACAGAAGTAGCATTTTTTATATCAACCTGAACATTCATTGCCTTAATAACATTTTCCCATAATGAATCACCTTGATTAATAGCCGTATAACCATCAGCAGGAGCTACATTTGTTTGGGCGACATGCGTTTGTTCACCCTTATCTTCTGCAGTTGTTTTAATTACTACCTTTTTAGATGCATTTCCTTGAAGTTGAACCGAAAAATATAAATCAAATGTAATATAATTTTCAGTATTTGCATTATTACCTTCTAAATCCTTTAATGTATATGCTCCAGTTGCACCATCATTTGTTAATTGAAGTGGTGCAAGCTTTGATGTCTTTGAACCTAAATCAATCTTTTGTGTTCCAAAGTTTTTTCCATCCTCAGAAATATATAATGAAGATGTTGCATCTTCAACAGCTCCACTTACTGAGCTTGAAACATCTGTATTAGATACAAACCAAGCATAAGAAAAAACAAATATAGAAACAATTATTGCTATAAG
>ENA-OPFE01000139-OPFE01000139.1-human-gut-metagenome-genome-assembly--contig:-NODE-139-length-9285-cov-4.585482_pt1 | contig 9285 bp, 11 predicted proteins | sample MGYA00241711_ERZ501553 | MGnify/ENA primary metagenome ERZ501553 (study PRJEB25962, sample SAMEA2042302) | human gut metagenome | biome: human gut; feature: human-associated habitat; material: faeces... | reverse complement strand
TGGCAGGCCATCGCGCAGCGATTTTGTTCAATCGGAATTTTTAGGAGTAAAGACATGACTACTATTGTGCAGTTGCGCCCCCTTGAACACAGTGATAGAGATCAATTTGTTTTAGACAATCAGGAAGCCTTCAATTACGGTGCCCTGGAAGAATTTGGCCTTAGAGATAATCATTTTGAGGAAGATGGACAGATTATATCACGAGAAACGATTGAGCAGTCCATTGACGATGGTGAAGCTTACCGCATCGTACTCGATGGCAAAAAAGTAGGCGGTGTTGTGATTAAAGTCGAGGGTGAAAAAGGCGACCTAGATCTTCTTTTCATTGCGCCATCAGTTCATAGCAAAGGCATCGGGTATGCCGCATGGTGCGAAGTTGAGAAGTTATATCCAGAAGTGAAAGTCTGGGAAACAGTAACGCCCTATTTCGAGCAGCGGAACATCCATTTTTATGTGAACAGATGTGGTTTTCACATCGTAGAGTTCTTTAACAAATATCACCAAGCCCCCAATAATCCGGAAATGAATGCTGAAAAGCAGGACGAACAGTTTCCGGACGGAATGTTTCGGTTTGAAAAGATTATTAGGTAACTTCAAGTTTCTAGGGATAATACAAAAATAATTTTTGCATGAAAAAAGGTGCGAAGCACCTTAGTCCGCAACCTATAATGAATGGTTGCAAAGAGAACCGGGTCTAATTCGCGTTGCTGCTGATTCACTTTGCTTTACTGGACCTGGCTGTCTATATCGCTGATATTGTCCGGGATTTCTTTGGTTAAAAAAAACTATAGAGAAAAATAGTGAAAAAATAGTGAAATATTAATGGAAAAAAGCCTCCCTTTTGTATATAATAATATTTGAAAGGGAGGCTTTTCTTATATGATAAAAGTGACTTTAACGAATGAAATTTTAAGATATATAACAGAGATTGAACAGAACAGATATAAAGTATCATCGGTAAAGCTGTCCAAAACTGTCATGAATAAGCTTCGCAAAAATTCGAAGAAAAAAAGTTCTTATGCTTCGAATAAAATTGAAGGTAATCCATTGTCAGAAAAACAGGTGGAAGAAGTAATAGAAAGCGACGGAAGAAAACATTATCTGAAACCGGAGCAGGAGGTATGGAATTATTTTCTGGCACTGAATTATCTTGAAGAAAAGGTAAGTAAAAAAGAGAAATTTTCCATGAAACTTATTTTAGATGTACAGAAATTGGTAGAAAAGGGGACTTCCAAGGAGAAAATCGGACTCAGAGGACCTATGCCACCGGGAGTGTTATTTGCGGTATATGATTCTAAGACAGGAAACCCTGATTATATTCCGCCGGAATATTGCGACATTCCGGGACTTTTGAATGAGTTGGTGGAGTATGTAAATACAACCGATGACCACCCTCTGATTGTAGCAGCAGTTGTACACTATCAATTAGTGACAATACACCCGTTTGAAGATGGAAATGGCAGAACTGCAAGACTGTTATCCGGTTATATTATGGACTTGAATGGATACGGCTTTAATGGAATCGGTTCATTGGAAGAATATTTTGCTTATGATATTGATGAATATTATGAATCCATTCAGATGGGACTCCCTGCGCTGTACTATTCTGGCAGAGATAACCCGCCACATCCGGAGATCTGGATCAACTATTTCCTCAGAATGGTGAAATTGTATTCCGGAAAAGTCTGTGATTTGCAGTTGGCTTCTGAAGAGGAAGATATTACCGGAAGTCTGTCGTTTTTGAAAGGAAAAGAAAAAGAGCTATTGCAATTTCTGATAAAAAACTATAAAGGAGAGTTTACTCCGATTGAAGTCAGCAGGAAATTGTCAGTAACAAATAAAACGATTATTAACAGACTGATGGTTTTGGTAAAAAATGGATTTGTGATTCCTATATTAGTCAATAAGAGAATTCGATTCTATGAATTAAGTGAATTTACCAGAGATCATGAAAAAGAGATTATGAAAGCTATCGGTTAAAATTTTTCATCTTCCAGGTTGTTGATGAGAAGTAACAAGGACACCGTAAGAAATAATATTGAAGATATATGCGGAGGTGAATAGTATGATGACATTAAAAGAATCAATAAGACCGTCTGCTGATTTACGAAATCATTATGCTGAAGTATCAAAGCAGTGTAAGGAAGATAAAGAAGCAGTAATTATTACAGTAAACGGCAGAGGTGATACGGTTGCACTTTCATATGAAGAATATAAAAATATGAAAGCGAGAATAGAACTCTTAGAGGTATTAGCTGAAGCAGAAGATGATGCAAAAAAACGGCAGAGTTGCTCCGATATCTGAGACATTCGATGATTTGAGAAAAATGCTTCAGGAGGAGTGATTATGAAGTATGAAGTAATAAGAACCGATACAGTCGATGAGGGCATCAGAAAAATAATATTGTATGCTGCCCAGAATTTTGGAAATACAGTTGCATTGGAGAAACTTAATCAGATTGAAAAACAGATTCTTGAATTGGGAGAAGAGACATACATTGGAACAGAACCCAGATACCGTGTTCTTAAGAGACAAGGATATAGAGTGCTTGTTTTGGAAAAAGACTTGTTTTTTTACAAAATTGATGAAGAAAATAAAAAAGTAGTTATATATGCGGTTGTAGATGGACGTCAGGATTATCTGAATATTATACGTGGCTTATAGAAATCGTTGATTCTTATTGAACAAAAATATATTTATTTATTCCGACATATAATTCTATATAATTGTAAAATGTGACAAAAAAAATAAAAAAAACTTGACTTTATTGTGAAAAAGTATTATATATAGGCTATAAGTGAATTTATTTTTCAAGGGTTAAGTAATTTTTAAGGAGTCATATATTTATATTTTAGAAATTAACACCTCTTGAAAAAGAGGTGTTTTTTTGTGGAAATCAATTGAAATTTTCCGGAAAGTGTGCATTGCACGTCTTATATTAAGCTCATTATGTAGTAATTCTACATTTTGATAAATAATAATAAAAAAAGAGAGGTACAAAGTATGAAGTTTAAAAAAGCATTTATTCCGTTATTACTTACTACAGTAATGTTGGCAGGTTGTGGAAGTAAGGACAAAAACAAATCGTTAAGAAAAGAATCGAAGGTGGTGCAAACGAAAAAGCAGTATTGAGACTTTTCATTAACTGCCCTTTCGTTTGCATCAATTTCGATTTTTTCTGGTTGAACAAAGCGCGTCAACTCTATATGGACTTTTAATTCTGACACTCTATTTATAATAGGATAGCATGTACACATAGAAACACATAGAATTTATAATTCAGTCCTGTATTATGACACCAGAAATAAGCCTCCCTAAGGAAGCTAAAAAAATATACAGTTATGATACGTTAACAGAGCATATGTGGTTTTGGTTTTATAAAATGTTGTTCTGTAGGCAGAGGAATAATCTTACCACCACAGGAAGAGCACTTGCATATATCTTTATTATAAAGAAGACGGATAATGGCAGGTGCATCCATATCTTTCAGCTTGGAAATATATTTTTTGCAACCAAGGATGTTTCTGCATAGGGTAATCTTTTTCTTCTTATTTCTGGATGAAAGAAGACCATAGTGCCTGATACGTACAAAACGTTTTGGAGGAACATGCATTAAAAATCGACGGATAAATTCCTCGCCGGATATGGTGATCTCTTTCCAAAGCCCTTGGTTTTTGTAATCTTTAGCAGAAAATGTAACTGTAGATTCTGTCATGTCTTTGATACGGTAGTTGCTGATAGCAATCCGGTGGGTGTATTTTCCAAGGTATCTGATGACAGATTCGGCACCGTCAAATGGTTTCTTGCAATAAGGAATCCATTCCTTTGCATAGCAGGTATTTAACAATTCCTTGAAAGTATAGTGATTTTTGTAAGGTGCAGCCGATCCATGAAATTCAAGCCTGTCATTTTCCCAGAGCTGCTTAAGTTCAGCCATATATTTTCCACGAAACGTTTTGGAGATCACCTTAATCGGAAGGAAAAACTCTTTCCCATTGTCTTTCCAATGATTTTTCGCATCCAGTCCTCCACCAAGAACAATCGCATGGATATGAGGATGAAAGTTCATGGTACTTCCCCATGTATGGAGGATACAAATATAGCCGATATCAGTCCCAAGATATTTACTGTCAGCAGCAAGTTCACTGAGAGTATCTGAAGCCGCATGATAAAGAGCAGCGTATAAGAATTTCTGGTTGCTGTAGATAATGGGATTAAGTTCTTCTGGAACTGTAAAAACTACATGGAAATAAGGGGCATCTAAGATATCCTCCCGCCGTGCATCTACCCATTTTTCTTTTGGAAACTCCTGACACATAGGACAGCACCTGTTACGGCAGGAGTTATAGTGGACTGATATGCAGCCGCAGTCCTCGCATACGCTTACATTCACACCAAAGGCACCAGTTTTGCAATTCATGATGTGGTAAGCGGCCTTTCGCTGAGCGGGAGAAATATCATGTGTGGATTCAAATGATGAATAAAAACGATGAAAAACATCCTGAATCGTACAATCCTTACTCATGATTCACCACCTTCCGGGTTGTCGAACGGGCTGCGGATCCCAAGAAGTGTCTTGTTGCTCACATGAAGGTAAACATCTGTAGAGCGAGGATCAACATGTCCAAGAAGTGACTGGATATATTTTATATCTGTGCCACTTTCGAATAGGTGGCTGGCAAAACTATGACGACATGCATGAGAGGAAACATGACGGGTAATGCCGGCGAGTTTAGCACTTTTCTTAAAGAACTGGTTAACACTGGCTATATCAAGATATCCACCGGTCCAGGAACTTGGGAAAAGGATATCTTTAGGGCGACCACATTTGTACCAATACTCAGTGAGAAGGTCTAAATTTTTTTGAGACAGAATCGTATACCTGTCAATTCTGCCTTTGGTTTCACGAACATGAATTGTCATGTTGGTACGGGAAATGTCATCATAATGGAGATGAACGACCTCCGATACACGTAATCCAGAAGAATACATAGTTGCAATAATCGCTTTATGTTTCAGATTCGGAGTGGCATCAATGATTGCATTTATTTCATCGCGGGACAGAACAGCAGGAAGATTGCGCTCTCTTTTCATAGCTGGAACAGTGTCATCATCCCAGACAGTCTTCAGCACCTTTTTATATAAGAACTTTATTGCAGACCGATAGTGATTGTGAGTTTCAGGAGACCTTCCTTCCAGACGTTTGGCTGTAAGAAAACTTTCCGCATCTTCAAGCGTAAGATCAGAAACGTTTTTTCCAATCCAACGAAGGAAGTAACTGACATCAGAGCAATACAGTTGAATAGTTCTTTCACGCAGGTTACGTTTTTCCGCTTCATTGCGGATAGATTCAAAAATATCTTTATACATAATAAAACCTCCAGAATAAGTAGTGTTAATAATTACATCTACCTATTCGGAGGTGCATTAGCGTCATAATTCCGATTGCGGAAGAGACTGGAAAATGTTATTCTTATCATAGGCAGTGGAGCTTTCTTAGTTCAGTTGTTTCGTGTGGTAACTTAACAATAACGGATTATGAAAAGTAATTCCACTGCTTTTTAATAAAAATAAAACTGCGCCACAGCCTTGGCAGGCCATCGCGCAGCGATTTTGTTCAATCAGAAATAATTAAAAATGATTTTAACGAGGTAAGAAAAGAGGCACAGGAAATAATTAAAACAGCAAAGTATGATAATCTTGATATAAAATGTGATAGTGTAATTTTTCCTGAGACAGATAAAATAGCGACATGGTGGATTGATACAATATATCTTAATGAATGGAAAAAACCTGATGAACTGGTAAATTATATTATTGATGACATGACACCTGAACTTATAGGAGAACTTGATAAACAGTATATCTATGATGGCGAAGAATTGCGTAAATATGAGGAGGAAAAAGACTGGTATAATGCAAATTATGAAAACAAAATTTCAAAAACCAAATACACAGAAGCTCCTGAACTAATTTATTACCGTGATCCCAAGACTAAAAGAAAATCTGAAATATTTACCGACACAAATATAATGAATTATGCAGCAGGAGCCATCAACAAAATCCTTGGTGGAAATTATCTTTTTGGATTGCAGGATGATATGGAATTAATTAAAAGATACCGTATAGGAATGGATGATTTATCTGATAAATATAAACTCCTTGATAAAGAAGTTACTGTTGCGGAAGCTGTTGAATCGGCAGAGAATTATATAAATTCAATTTATCCATACACAGGAGAAAATGGAATTAAGACAAAAGTATATGACGTGTATGTATATAAAATTAAAAATTCCGGAGAAACCGTTTTCAGATTCTTCAGAACCGAAAATTATAAAGGTATTGATGTCCAGGAGTTAATTAGCGGACAGATAAGTTTTGGTGAAGAAGAAAACTATGGCGAAGAAACAGGCATAATGTCAGAATGTTTTATGATAGAAAGCGGCAAAATTGATGTGTATTACGGAGAATATAACAGTTACACCGTGCCTAAAGAAATAACTAATTATGAGACAATATTATCACTTGAGTCAGTACTCAATAATGTTTCAAAAGAACTTTCAAAGCTGCCCGGTGTAAATTTTGAAGTTAACCAGATTAAGATGGAATATAGAATGTTCAATGATAAAGAAGACAAAAGTAAAAATGATAGAGCAAAGTACATTGTTCCATTCTGGAGAGTTGATTTACTTAATCCGGTTAATAATGATGCATATGTTGCTTTAGTAAATGTTGAAAGTGGTGATGTACTCGTAAGACGTGTACAGGAATAACAGAAAGCTGTAATTTATGAAAAAAACTATATTGACAGTAAAAAAAGACTTATATATTAACTTTACAACCATCGGCATTGTTTCATCCATAATTATCGGGCTGATTATTATTGGAATATGTGGCATATATACAGATGGCGAAGGAAGAACTTTTAACTGTATCAGCATATTCAGTACATATAACAAAACAGAACTTTTGCAAATGCACTTAATGGGAGAAACAGTATTTCTGAATGTATTGGAATCTCTTGCACCTTATGGAATGATGCTTGCTGCATTTTCCTTTGCATTTGGTATGTATGCAGAGAAACAGAATAAGACAACGAAGTATGTTATTTACAGAACGGGAATAAAAAGATACGTAATTTCAAAGGCACTTCTTGCATTTATTTCTTCAGTATTTGTTATGGGAATTATTGCCATAATATGTGCAATATACATTCATGGAAGGTTCCCATCAATTAGTGATGCAGACAGCGAATTTATAGAATTCAAAATGCAGGGCAGCGGTTATAGTGATACGGGAAGAAAATTAAATCTCGTATCGCAGATGGGATTTGGAGCTGCATATCTTTATGGAATATTCGGAATGATGCTATATGGAGGATTGTGTGCATCCATAGGCTTTATTGTATACGCGTTGACCAAGGATATTTATTTTAATATATGTCTGCCTTTTTTTGTAGGATATGGACAAAATGTTCTGGTAAATTACTTTATATTTAATAAACCGGAAATCGGCCGGAAAATAAATAATACAGGTTATTTATCCTATTATCTGAGAATTCCTTATAATGAAAAAAGATTATTGGTAAATCTGCTTATTTTTGTCGGAATCTGGGTATTAGCCATTGTAATTAATATTGCGAAGATTCGTTCCGTAAAAGATTATGGAGGTGACCTATGATTAAGACCATAAAATCTGAATACCATAGCTTTATATGCAGGAGCAGGATGATTATTCTTCTTGCATTTGCAATTCTTGTATGGCAGGTTGTGGGTTCAAGTTTGTGCAACCATGCAAAAATGATGGAAGCAGGTTTACAGCTTTTTGAACCGTATATTGCCACGGCTAATTCATACCTGGTTCTTTTAATAGTACCGATATTTGCACTTATACTTATGTCGGATTTCCCTAATCTTGAAGACGGGTATATGTTTACCATATACAGAATGGGTAGGACTAAGTGGCTCATCGGGAAAGTAATATTTGCTCTTTTATGCAGCTTCACAATAATGGCAATTGTTTTTGTTTTGTCTACAATACCATGTGCAGGAAAGATTTCGTCAGGCACAAAATGGAGTCCTGCAACGACAAAACTTGCATATTATTATCCGGAGCTTACCTACAATACAGTATTTAATCTGATACAGCGTGATATTTATAATCATATATATCCGGGAATAGCGGCTATTCATTCAATATTGCTTACTACATTGCTTATATTCGGATATTCGCTAATGCTGTTAATCGGAAAGATATTTAACAAAAAAAATCTGTTTATGGGAATAGATGTAGTACTTATGGCAGCAGGAGGAATCCTTGCAACAATAAAACATAAAGCAGCCTTTTTCTTTCCGGCAGGAAACGCTTCTTTAGCGGGAAGATATACAGAAATAGGAAGAACGAGTAATATGCCGTTTTACCTTTCATATATATATATGTCTGTGTGGATAGTTCTGATGCTTATTGTAGCATTTGTAGGTATTAAGAGGAGAAATATATGTACAAAATAAAAATAGAAGATGGTTCCATCAAAATAAAAAATAAATACATTCTGGAAAATATAAATCTTGAGTTTGAAAGCGGAAAGACATATGGACTATATGGACGTAACGGTTCGGGTAAAACAGTGCTGATGAAAAGCATTATAGGACTTATGAAACTTACAGAAGGAAAAGTAATATGCAATGATAAAATAATCGGTAAAGACAGTGATTTTATACCTGATGCAGGCATACTTATTGAAGAACCTACATTTTACGGACAATACTCTGCGGTTACCAACCTGAAACTGCTTGCAGGAATACGTAAAAATATACCTGTATCCGAAATTAAGAAGGATATAGAGGCTGTAGGACTGGATCCTGAGGATTCCAAAAAAGTAAGTAAATTTAGTCTTGGCATGCAGAAAAGACTGGGAATTGCCCAGGCTATAATGGAAGACCCGGGAATACTTATTCTTGACGAAGCTACAAGCGCTCTTGATGAAGATGGTGTAAAATGGTTCAGAAGTTTTATGCTTGAACAAAAGAAAAAAAATAAACTGATTATCATATCATCCCATATAAGGGAAGATATAGAACTCCTTTGCGATGAAGTGATTTCTCTCGAACACGGCAGAGTTGTAGGACACAAATCTTATTGAGAAATTTTATCGTACGGAAACTCAAGTGTCATCATATAGTTAAAGCATATGTTACACTTTAGTGTTGGACAAAACTCCATCCCATGAAATTTCTACCCATATGAGAAATATCGGCCGAATAGGAAGAGATATGTGACCGGCG
>ENA-OPFE01000132-OPFE01000132.1-human-gut-metagenome-genome-assembly--contig:-NODE-132-length-9496-cov-3.181972_pt1 | contig 9496 bp, 8 predicted proteins | sample MGYA00241711_ERZ501553 | MGnify/ENA primary metagenome ERZ501553 (study PRJEB25962, sample SAMEA2042302) | human gut metagenome | biome: human gut; feature: human-associated habitat; material: faeces... | reverse complement strand
AGTGATTATATTAAATCTGATGACCTAAATAATAATATAAATGCATTTCTTTTTGAACTTCTCAATTCTAAAATAGATTCTTATAAACTAGAAGATTTTTTCAAACTATATAATCTCAAAAATGATGTTGCAAGGGTAATAGATATTGAATTTCATGATAAAGCTTCATTATTTATCGATAAGCTTAAATCCTATATTATTGACTCTAAAAACTATTTTTTAATTACTCATTCTCCTCTTCATATAAGTATTATTGATTATACACTTGATGATAAAATAATATCTGATATTTATTATTTAAAAAAGAAAGATAAAATCATCTTAAATATTGGTATTGGAAACAATTATCCTATTAATTTAATTTCAAAATCCTATCAAGAGGCTAAGGAAGCAATTTTTATTTCAAGAACCTATAATCTTGATTTTACAACCTACTATTCTAATCTAAGACTTGAAGAGGTTGTAAGCAATCTAAGCAATGCTGAAAAGGAACGTATATATAGTTCTTCTTATTATCAAAAGCTTAACAATCTTAATCTTGATATGCTTGAGACAATCAATACCATTTTTAGTCGAAATTTGCATTTAACAGATGCAGCCAAAGACCTTTATATTCATAGAAATACGCTTGTATATAGAATTGATAAAATTAAAAATTTAATTGGACTTGATATTAGAGAATTTAACGATGCTATTTATTTAAAATTTTTATTAATTCTTAAAAGATATGAAAATAGCGAACAAAAAAACTAGATTTTGGTCTAGTTTTTCTTTTTTTATATTTTTACACTAAATTCATCTTATGAAGAATTTTATGTAATTTTTGTTTTTCAGCCTCAGTAAGCTCAGAAATTGGATTTAAGCATTTTCCAACAGGAATTCCTTGTTGAACAAGTCCTTCCTTAATTACAGCAGGGAATGTACCCATACCACAAGCAATTCTTAATGGAGCGAGCTCGAATTGAGCCTCTAATGCTTTTTTATAATCGCCTTTAATATAGTTTTCATAAATAGCTACTGCTACCTTTGGTGCCACATTTGCACATGAAGAAATAGAACCTGAAGCGCCATACATTAAACCAGCATAAATTAATGTATCTCTTCCTACAAGAACATGGAAATCTTCAATATCTCTTGTAAGGCGGATATATTCAGCTGTATTAGTCATATCGCCTGTTGAATCCTTTATAGCAATAATATTAGGAATTAGAGCTAGCTTAGCACAAGTTTCTGGTGTTATGGTAACATTAGTCTTTGGCTTATTATTGTACATAATAATAGGTAATGTAGTACTTTGGGCTATTGTTTTAAAGTATTTATATACTTCATCTTGTGTTTGTGATACAAACATAGGAGTTAAAACAGAAACAGCATCAACACCGATTTCTTCACAAATCTTTACAAGCTTAATAGCGCCTCTTGTAGTTATGTGATTACATCCTGCGTAGATTTTAACTCTACCTCTAGCTTCGTCTTTGACAGTTTCAATTATTTTACGATATGTTTCATCATCAAAAGCGTAAAATTCACCTGTTGTTCCTAAAGGGAAAAGACCATGAACACCGCTATCAATTAAATGATTAACCATTTGTCTTAAAACAGGGTAATTTACTTCACCTTCATCGGTAAGAGGAGTAATAATTGGGGGAATAATTCCTGTAGGTGTAAAATAATTACTCATGACGCTTTACCTCAACACCAGCAAGCTTTTCATAGTACTTAACTAAGCTTGAATGGTCTTCCTTTGAATATCCATCAGCCTTTAAATAAGTCATCATTTCCATCACATTAGCAGTAAGTGGAGTTGGAGATGCAACTGCGTGAGCTGCATTTAAGGCATTATTTAAATCCTTAATATGTAATTCAATTCTGAAGCCTGGCTTAAAGTTTCTATCAAGCATCATTGGAGCCTTAGCGTCAAGAACAGTTGAACCAGCAAGTCCTCCACGAATTGCCTTATAAACAAGCTCAGGATCAGCACCTGATTTTGTTGCGAATGTTAAAGCTTCACCTACAGCTGCAATGTTACATGCAACAATAATTTGGTTAGCAAGCTTTGTAATATTTCCACTTCCAAGAGGTCCAACATAAACAGCACTACCAGCCATACACATAATTAAATCATAATATTTATCGAAAGTTTCCTTTCTTCCTCCAGCCATTACAGAAATTGTTCCATCAATAGCTTTAGGTTCACCACCAGATACGGGGCAATCCATTAATTCAATACCCTTCTTTTCAAGTTCAGCACCAATAGGACTTTGTGGTAGCTGTACTAATGATATGGGTGTTGGTGCTGCTATAGCAATGGGTGCTAAATTTTATAATAAGGATAATGAAGATTTTTTTCCTTCTCCTTTAGAATTTGGTGAAATTACAAATATTGATTTAACTGACATAAAAAAAACAATTGGTAATGTTGAAATATGTGCAATGTGTGATATTACAAATCCTCTTTATGGCGAGCATGGTGCCGCCTATGTATTTGCTCCACAAAAGGGTGCAAATAAAAATTTAGTAAAAAAACTTGATAAAAATTTAATTTTATTATCTAATATAATAAAGGAGAAATTAAATATAGATGTTTCTTCTGTTGAAGGAAGTGGCGCTGCTGGCGGAATGGGTGCAGGAATTATCGCATTCTTTGGTGGAAAACTTACTTCCGGAATAAATACTATATTAGATTTATTTGATTTTGACTCTAAAATCAAAGATGCTGATTTTATTTTTACTGGTGAAGGAAAAATTGATAGCCAATCAGTTGATGGTAAGGTTATATCAGGTATTGCAACACGTGCTAAACGCCAAAATGTTCCTGTTATTGCCTTATGTGGAGCAATTGGTGATGTTCCTGATAAGGTATACGATATGGGTGTCACAACTATTATGAGTATTAATCAGCAAGCTATGGATTTTAAAGAGTCTAAAGCTTATTCTAAAGAAAATTTAGAAGCTCAAATGGATCATATAATAAGATTAATTAAAAATATCAAAGGAGAATAATATGAAAATTTTTGTAAGAGCACAGGATTTAGGTAAAAAGGACGCACCTACATTAGCTAAGGAAATAAAGGCATTAGGCTTTGATGGACTTCAGCTTGCGATTAACAAGGCCATTGAAGGTGAAACAGCATGGCCTGGAGAGTTAAGTGAAGCTCGTGCTAAAGAAATTGCCAAAACATTTTTAGATGCAGGTCTTGAAATTCCTTTAATTGGTTCTTATTTCAACCCAGTTCATTCTAATAAGGAGCTTGTTAAGCGCAATATTAGTAAATTTAAAATGCACCTTGACTACTCTCACTTTTTCAATACAAAATACATTGGTAGTGAAACCGGATCATATAATGATGATAAATGGACTTATAATCCTTTAAATAGAACAGAGGAAGCCTTTGAAATTGTAAAAAATACCTTTAAAGAGCTTGCCATATATGCTAAGGAAGTAAATTCTAATCTTTCAATTGAAGGCGCAGATGGACATTGCATGTACTGTCCTAAGCAATTAAAGCGACTAGTAGATTCAATTGATAATGGACATGTATTTGTAACGGTTGATGTATATAACTATTTAAATGAACAAAATTATAGTAAGGAATATCAACATCATATAATTGATGAATGTATTGAACTATTTGGAAATAAAATCAAAAATATTCACCTAAAGGACTTTACAATGGATGAGAAACCTCTTCTTAAGGTTGGTCTTGGTGAAGGATTAATGGATCTAGAATATATCGTTGGAAAAGTTAAACAAAATATTCCCGATGCTAACTTGATATTTGAGGGTGTTCCTAAAGATAAAATGGAATCAAGCCTTAGATATATAAAACAAATTTTAGAAAAGGAGTGAAATTAATGAAGCCATTATACATTAAAATAAAAGATAATGATAATGTTGCGATTGCCATTAAGGAAATTAAAGAAGGCACTGAAATAATGGACTGAATAGTCACTAAAACTACTATTCCTCAAGGTCATAAAATAGCTTTGACTGACATAAAAAAAGGCGCTGAAATTATTAGATATGGTGTTGTACTTGGCTATGCAAAAGACCTTATTCCTAAGGGCTCTTGGATAAACGAATTTATGCTAGATCTTCCTACACCACCATCTCTTGATGACATGGAGTGGGGTAAAAAGGTTGATGTAGTTTTGCCTGAGGCCCCAAGAAAAACCTTCTTAGGATATGAAATACCAGGTGAGAAATACGCTGGTACAAGAAACATTTTAGGTATTTCTACTACTGTTCAATGCGTATCAGGTGTACTAGATGTAGCAGTTGAAAAAATCAAAAAAGAAATTCTTCCAAAGTATCCTAATGTTGATGATGTAGTCGCAATTAATCATGCATACGGCTGTGGTGTTGCGATTAACGCACCTGAAGCTGTAATTCCTATTAGATCATTAAAAAATTTAGTTCATCATCCAAATTTTGGTGGTGAAGTAATGGTTGTATCTTTAGGATGTGAAAAGCTTACTGTTGAAAAACTATTAGATGAGGCTGATATTAAGCCTGAAAATGTAATTGTTCTTCAAGATATTAAAGGTTTCGATAATATGATGAAGAAAATTTGTGAGATGGCGGAAGAAAAGCTTAAAAAGCTTAACCAAAGAGTAAGAAAAGAGTTACCTCTTTCTAAGCTTTGCATAGGAATGCAATGTGGTGGTTCTGATGCATTTAGTGGTGTTACAGGTAATCCTTCAGCAGGATATGCCTCTGATATGCTTGTTGCAGCAGGTGCTACAGTTATGTTTAGTGAAGTAACTGAAGTTCGTGATGGAGTTCATTTCATCGCTGAGCGTACTGTTTCTAAAGAAGTTTGTGATAAACTTGCACGTGAAATGAAATGGTATGATAATTATTTAAAGAATGGAAATGTTGACCGTTCTGCAAACCCAACCCCAGGTAATAAAAAGGGTGGACTTTCTAACATTGTAGAAAAGGCTATGGGTTCTATTGCAAAATCAGGTACTGCTCCAATTGTTGAGGTATTATCACCTGGTGAAAAGCCTACAAAGAGTGGCTTAATTTATGCAGCTACTCCTGCTTCTGATATTGTTTGTGGTCCTTGTCAATTAGCTTCTGGTATTACACTTCAAGTATTTATTACAGGACGTGGTACTCCTTATGGACTAGCCGTAGCCCCTGTAATTAAGGTTTGTACTAGAAACGAAATGAAAGAAATGTGGGATGACATCATTGATGTCAATGCTGGTCCTATCGCAACCGGTGATGCAACAATAAAGGATATTGGAACATTACTATTTAATGAAATTCTTGATGTATGTAGTGGAATTAAAAAATCTAATGCAGAAAAGCATGGACTTAAGAATTTCTTGTGTGTTTTCAACCCTGCTCCTATTACGTAGAAATAAAATACTGTGAATTATAACCTATAAAATAGACCCTATAAAGTAGACACATTAAAAAAAACGTGATTCTACTTTGTAGGGTCTTTTTGTCGTTGTATAATAAAATTATAAGAAATGAGTTGATTATATATGGGTAAAAATTATTTTACGCCTGAGCAGGTTGAACAATTAAGAAAAAATAAATATGTTAAACATGCCTCAGAAAAAGAAATTACATACACTGAGGAATTTAAAGAAGTTTTTATGAATGAATACAATTTAGGGAAATTACCTTATCAAATAATAACGGAAATGGGATTTGATCCTCATGTGTTAGGTGAGTCTAGAATCCATCAAATAAGTTGTAGAGTCAGGCAACAATCAAAGCGTCCCGAGGGTTTTAAAGATACTAGAGTAGAATTATCAGGAAGACCTAGAACTAAAGAGTTAACACAAGAGGAATTAATAGAACGTTAAAAACAAGAAATTGAACTATTAAAAGCAAAGGTGGAATTCCTATCCCTCCTCAGAAGAGCCGAGAGGGAAGCAAGCTTGAAGGAAAAGTCAAAGAAAAAGAAATCTTCAAAATAATATATAAAATGACACAACGTAAAAAAGGAAAAATAAATATTAAATGGCTATGTACTACTGCTGGAGTATCAAGATCGGGATATTACAATTATGTTAAGAATTTAACAAGTGATAAATATATATTACGTGAAGGAAAAGATAAAAATGATTTTGAATTGATACTTAGAGCATATAAATTTAAGAATCGTAAAAAAGGTGCTAGAGGCATTAAAATGACGCTTGAACGTCAATTTGATATAATTATGAATCTTAAGAAAATACGTCATTTAATGAAAAAATTTGAACTATTTTGCCCAATTAGGAAAGCTAATCCATACAGACGTATGCAAAAAGCAATGGCAACAAATAATTACAATGGAAATATTCTTAATAGAAATTTTTATGAAGCTAAACCTGGTGAGCATTTGTTAACTGATATTACATATATAATTTATGGTCCTAATAGAAATAAGGCATATTTATCTACTATCAAAGATGCAGCTACTAGAGAAATACTAGCATATAAATTATCTAAAACTCTTGATGTAGCGTTTGTGTTAGGTACTGTAAATCAATTGATTCAAAAGCATAGTAGTACATGTTTAAGATTTTTTTCATATTTAAGTATTCCTAAATATGTTTCTTCATCCTTTAACCAAGAAACCTCTATTGACGGTAAATCAATTGCCTTAATAAACCGTTGAGCAACATATTCATTTAAACCTTGTTCTATTTGAAATGACTTTACAACATATTTTTCCTTTCCATCAGATATTAAAATAGTACCTCCACCAAGACCAGAATTAAGTCTCTTAACGATTTTGACTTCTTCAAAATTTAAAACTGACATTAATAAAATTATTCTCCATCTATGCACCCGTTAATAATATAATTACGTAATTCAACATCAGCCTTAAGTCTTGCTTCTCTTTTTGTTACGGTTGTTCCAAGCTTGTTTTCAAAATACACTACTGCTTTATTAATATCCAAATCAGAAACAAGGTCATTATATCTACCAAATTGATTTATAGTTGCATCTGTCAAATGTAATTCAACCATGTTTTTCAATCTTGTAAAATCTAAGCCTAAGCCGTTTGCAATTGTTTTAACTGTATTATTAAAATCATTAACTTCGTATAAAGTAATATAATCTTTAAATGATTAGTAATAATCTCACTCATTATTACATTAGCTTTATATGGAGTATAGAATTCTCATGCTTTACCTGCATTTGCCACAAAGTTCTTTAACAGGAACTCATAAACGAAACCTAAAACATCATACTCTTGTTTGCCTTATACCGGTATATCATTAATTAAAGTAATTAGTTTTCTAATAACTTTGCTTCTTTCAAAATCCTGAGTTCAAAAAGAATCTAAACCTGTTTGAAGTGTGGTAAATATTCCAGAATATACTTTTAAATAACTATCTCCAATCAATCTATCGAATACACTTAGTGCTGTTCTAACATCCTTAATTTGGAAATCAGTTCCTTTCGCTATCCAATTAGAAAACAAATTTTCATTAGCTATAAAATAACCTATATTACTACGACAATTATCTACAGTATCTACGTCATCTTCTGTCAAATCAGGCATATCTTCTTTTTCAAAATATAGTTTTTCTCTAACGTATTTTTCTTCCTTATTACTTAAAAACTTATAGAAACCTCCGTTATATTGTTAATGCGTCTATTTGGCAAAATTATATCACTTTTTTGAGAAAAATACTATTAGTTTGAGATAATAATCCAATATTAAAATGAGAATTTTATAAAAATAAAAATGCTATTTTCAAATCGTTTTAAGAAAAAATCTTGGATAACTACTAAATCAACAGTAAAACCAAGACGCTTAAGGTTGTTTTTATAAAAATAAATAAAATACGACAAAAAAGGCTTGATATCATGTTTTTTTCATTGTATCAAACCTATGCTTCTTATATGGTGGACCGGCGGGGACTCGAACCCCGGTACAAAACTAACTAGCCTTCGCTTTCTACATGCTTAGCTTTGTAATTGATTTCATTTATATCTTGCTACAAGGCAAACATAATATAAACTAACCTTACTAAATTCATTCTAAGACTTAAGGTGGCAGCGTTAAAATATATCCTACTTAATAAACGTCTAGCTAACTACCATAGGAAAATAGCTAGGAGACGAGCTTGATTAAATTAGCAAGCTAATTGTACGCTAGCATTGCTGCGAGCGAATAAATTTGTGTTTGCGGTTAATTTAACCTCGACGTTTTTACATGCGTAACCATGACATGCTTACAAATATTCATTAATCCTGGCGAATCCAAAACTGGCCCATACACGATAATTATAAATTAAAAAAAGAGAAAAATCAATAACGATTTATCTCTTTCATAGTCTTTTATGATTAACTTTTGATAAAATCCTTATGATTAACTTTTGATTAGTTCCTAAGTATAACAAAGGGTTTGGGGAATGTGTCCCCATATTTTAAAAGATTTTTTTAAGAAAGGAACAAATCCCTAGGGATTTCGCGGAACTCAATTTATAATCAATATGAGGTGATGTAAATTGAAACGCGTGGAACTCAACATGAAAGAAAAAACAATATACGAAATAATTAAAAGATTGGTAGAAAATAAAGGGAACAAAAAAAGAGCAGCAATCAGATTAGGCTGTACTGAAAGATATGTGAATAAGCTTATTACAAAATATAGAACTGAAGGTAAGGCTGGTTTTGTACATAAGAATTCAGGTAGGCAGCCCAAAGCAACCATATCTAAAGAAACAAAGGAAAGGATTATTAATCTATATAAAAATAAATATTATGACTTTAATTGGAGTCATTTTACTGAAAAATTAAATGAAGATGAAAATATTAAGATTTCATATACTCCATTAAGGCATATTTTAACCTCTGCAGGCTTTATTTCTCCATTATGTAATCGTAGTACTAGACGAGCTAAAAAGAAAGAATTAGAGGCTAAAAATAAGCTTACTGAAATTGATAAGAATATAATAATTGATGATCATATACTTGATTCTGAAAATTCACATCCAAGAAAACCAAGAGCAAAATATTTTGGAGAATTAATTCAAATGGACGCATCAGGAATTGTATGGTTTGGCGATACCTACGCCACACTACATTTAGCTGTAGATGACGCATCAGGAACGGTTGTAGGAGCTTTTTTCGACTATCAAGAGACATTATATGGTTATTATAATGTCCTTAAGCAAATCCTCGAAAAATACGGCATTCCTAACGAGTTCTTAACCGATAATAGAACTATATTTACTTATAAATCAATATCAGATCCTACTGCTGAGCATGATACATATACTCAATTTGCATACGCATGTAAGTCTTTAGGAATATCTATTAAAACTTCTTCTGTACCACAAAAAAAAGGTCGAATCGAACGATTCAACCAAACATTTCAAAACAGGCTGCCCCAAGAGCTTAGGACAGCCAACATAAAAACTTTAGAGCAAGCAAATAAACTCCTGACATCCTACCTTCCGAAATTTAATGCAAGATTTGCCCTACAAAGAAAGAATATATCATCTGTGTTCGAAAGTCAACCAACAGCTG
>ENA-OPFE01000118-OPFE01000118.1-human-gut-metagenome-genome-assembly--contig:-NODE-118-length-10303-cov-2.209407_pt1 | contig 10303 bp, 9 predicted proteins | sample MGYA00241711_ERZ501553 | MGnify/ENA primary metagenome ERZ501553 (study PRJEB25962, sample SAMEA2042302) | human gut metagenome | biome: human gut; feature: human-associated habitat; material: faeces... | reverse complement strand
TAGGTTCAAGTCCTAGTGCGGGCGCCATTTTTTAGACGGTAACTATTTGGAGAACAAGTAGTTTTTTTTGTTTTTAGACGAAAAAATGGCTCCGCACAGACCGACTGATAAATCGAAATCAGTCTGACAAGACATCACTGACAAGACGACGACAACGTCTTTTATAGACGTTAGACCGACTGACTACAATCCAAAATTGTATTTTTGGAAATGTGTTGATTGTTAATCATGATTATGATGGCAATATGATTGGTTTAACAAGTAAAGAACTTCTTGACGTTTATTCAAGTCAAGGTGTCGTAAAAGATGACAATGGCTTACACAATGTCGTTGTCGCTAGATGTTAACAGAAAGGAGATTGTTAAAATGTTAACTGAAGAAAAAAGAAATCAATTAATTAAATATGTCGAGGCACTGCCTGAGCAGAGTTATTATTTTGACACTCCTGCTCATCCAGAGTACTGGCTATTCCGTCATGACAAGAAATTGACGTCTTATGACGACTTTGAAGACTATGTCGTTGACAGTTTCGGTGACGAAACCGACGAAATCTATGACTATGTCATTGACAATTTAATTGTCGGACTGACTGACGAAAATGACGAGTTTTATGAACCGTCATTTGACGAAAACAAAGATAGAGACGATGTCAATGAGATTGTCTGGGACAATTTGAAAATTGAAAATCCAATTGACATTATTTCAAATTTTGAAATAAAGGTAAATGTCATTTGTAATTTTAATAATGAAAATGATAGTTGCTTTACAAATAACGGTTGGATGAAACCATTGTTAGCAAGTCAAGGATATGATATTTCAAAATATCCTGCTATTGAAAAACTTGCTAAATATCAACATTTAGTACAGGCTGAAAATAAGTCATAAAGATTCGAATTGTAAACATAACAAAGTTGAAAGGAAATGGACCATATGAACTTATGGATTTAGAAACTGTTCATAATTATATTGATATGAATAAAATGATCCTGCGTAAGGGTGCAGTTTCTGCTAAAAACAAAGAACTCTTAATTATTCCTATGAATATGCGAGATGGTTCTTTAATTTGTAGTGGACTTGGAAATGACGATTGGAATCAGTCAGCACCTCATGGTGCAGGTCGTCTTATGTCAAGATCGTCTGCGAAAGCGTCTTTAGACTTAGACGAGTTCAAAGAAGAAATGAAAGACATTTATTCGACAACAGTTAATCAATCTACAATCGACGAGTCACCTATGGCTTATAAACCAATGCAATCAATTCTTGATAATATCAAGGATACAGTTGAAGTGCTTACAGTTATAAAGCCGGTTTACAATTTTAAAGCATCAGAATAAAAATGCTATTTAAAAAATAATATTTAAAAGATAGTATTTAATAAATAATAGGGCTTGTTTATAAAACAGGCTCTTTTTTTACGTTTCAAATGCCAAAAATCATCAAAAAGAAGGTATTCTCTATCCTTATTAATATATAAGCATATTTAGAGCGATAATTATTTTATTTTTTTTTCAATTTTATTGTAAAAGCAAAAAAAATGTTATATAATTAAGTCGTAAAAATAAAGACAAATTCAAGTTAATATTAATCTCAAATAGTCCTGTCATGTCATGACGTCTAGACTGTCTATCGTCGTCTAAAAGTGCTCTGACTTAGAGCACTTGACTGTTAATCAAGGGGTCCTAGGTTCAAGTCCTAGTGCGGGCGCCATTTTTTTTTTGCTAAAATTTGGTGTCCTACCTCTTTTTATGGATTCTTTTGGAATCCTTTTTTCTTTTTAATTGAAACAAAAATAATAAAATGATATAATGCTTGTGTTTTAGGTGGTGATAAAATGAATAATCCAATTTATCTTGATTATTGTGCAAATTATCCTGTAAAAAAAGAAGTTTTAGATGAATTATGTTATGCGGAGCTTAAATTCTATGGTAATGCAAATTCATCTCATAATGCTGGTATATTAGCTCATCAATTTGTTGAAGACAAAAATCAAGTATTAAGAAAATGTTTAAATATTCCTGTAGATATGGAAATTATTCATACATCATCGGCTACTGAAGCGAACAATATGGCAATTAAGGGAATTGTCGATGCTTATAACGCTTTTGGTAATAAAATTTTAGTTTCTGAGCTTGAACATAATTCAATTAATGCTTGTTTATCAATGCTTAAAGATAAAGGTTATCAAATAGATTTTATAAAAACAAATTCAGATGGTCATATTTCATTAGATGATTTAAAAACAAAGCTTGATTCTAATGTAATTTTAGTGGTGGCTACCGCTCTTGATAGTGAGCTTGGTACTTTACAAGATTATAATGAAATAGCTCTTGAGGTAAAAAAATATCCTCATGCTCATTATTTATGTGACGTTACGCAAGCTATTGCAAAATATGATATAAATCTTGCAAATTTAGATCTTGTAAGCTTTACACCTCATAAATTTGGGGGATTAACAGGGACTGGTGTTTTACTTAAACGTAAAAATACTATTTTAATTCCTTTAATTAATGGTGGGTCATCCTTAACTGTTTATAGAAGTGGGTCTATTCCGGTTGGGTTAATTGCCTCAACTATTAAAGCTTGTGAAATTATGACAAGTAATCGTAATGATAATATTTTAAAGCTTTTACATCTTAAAGATATTTTTTTAAGTTTAGTAGCTTTAAATAAGAATATTCAAATAAATTCATTTGAAAATTTATTTATTTTTAATATCGGAATTAAAAATCATAAAGCAAGTGAGATTGTTGAGCTTTTATCAAATCATAATATTTACGTATCTCAAAAATCGGCTTGTTCAATAAAAAACACTCCTTCTAAAATTGTTATGAGTGTTTATCATGATAAAAAAAGAGCTTTAGAGTCATTTCGTGTTTCAATAAGTGAAAATACAACCGAGATGGAAATTGAAAAATTATTTAAGGTATTGGAGGACATCTAATGGAAAGATATCAAGAAATAGAAAGAAGTATTATTAAAACATACCGAGCAAATATTTGGGCTAAGTTTGTTAAAGCCTGTAAAGAGTATGAATTAATCAAACCATATGATCATATTTGTGTATGTATATCTGGTGGTAAGGATTCAATGCTTATGGCTAAGCTTTTTCAAGAACTTCATCGTCATTCTGATTTTGAATTTGATGTTACCTACCTAGTAATGGACCCAGGTTATAATGAAATTAATCGTCAGGTAATAATGAATAATCTTGAACTTTTAAAAATACCTGCAGTGGTAAAAAATACTGATATTTTTGAAATTGCAAATAGTCAAGAAAAGAATCCTTGTTACTTATGTGCTAAGATGCGTCGTGGTGCATTATATCGTATTGCTAAGGAGCTTGGCTGTAATAAAATAGCACTTGGGCATCATTATGATGACGTAATTGAGACTATTTTGATGAATATGCTTAATGCTGGGTCATTCCAAACAATGTTACCAAAACTTCATTCAGCTAATTATGAGAGGATGGAGCTTATAAGACCAATGTATTTAATTAGAGAAGCTGATATTTTAAGATGGAAAAAATATAATAATCTTCAATTTATCCAATGTGCATGTCGCTTCACTGAAAATTGTGCTATTTGTGACAATGGAGGTGGAGGCTCTCAAAGAGCTAATACAAAACACTTAATTCATGAACTCTTAGATTATAATCCAATGGTTGAAAAGAATATCTTTAAATCAGCTCAAAATGTTAATTTAGATAAGATTATTGCATATAAAAAAGGAAAAGAAATCCATAGCTACCTTGATACTTATGATGAGGATTCATCTAGTAAAGAATAAATTTTAAAACTTCTTCTTAAATGAAAGAAGTTTTTTTATGTTCTAACATAAGATTATATGGTGATAAAATGTATAATTCAAGTTTAGAGCTAATTGGCAATGGACCCTTGATTTTACTTAATAGTATTATGAAAAAGTATAATTTTAAAGGAAATCTATATGCTAAGTATGAAGGTTTTAACTTAACTGGTTCAATAAAGGATAAGGCTGTTATTACGATTTTAAAGGATTTAGAGGAAAAAAGTATTCTTTTGCCTAATATGAAGATAGTAGAGGCTACAAGTGGTAATACGGGAATATCATTAGCTTTAATAGGCCATCTTTTAGGTTATAAGGTTATTATTGTTATGCCTGAAAATATGTCACTTGAAAGAAAAAAATTAATATTAAAATATCAAGCAAAGCTAATTCTCACTCCTAAAGAAGAGGGAATGGCAGGTGCTATAAAAAAGGCTAAATATATAGCAAATGAAGAAAATACAATCTATTTTAATCAATTTTATCAAAAAGGAAATATTGATGCTCATTACAAAATGACGGCTAGGGAAATTGATTTAGAACTAAAAGGTCATTTAGATACTATTATTTGTGGAATAGGAAGTGCAGGAACAATTATGTGGCTTGCTAAATACTTTAAAAGAGGCAATCTTATGCCTAAGATAATTGGTATTGAACCAGCTTCATCACCATTTATCAGTGAAGGTATTAAGGGAAGCCATAAAATTGCTGGAATTGGGGCAGGTTTTTATCCGCCAATACTAGATAGAACTTTAATTGATGACATAATTAAAATTACGGACGATGAGGCATGTTTGGGAAGTAAAATTCTTTTAGAGGAAGAGGGCTTGTTTTGCGGAATATCATCAGGAGCTAGTCTTATGGCAGCTATGAAATTTAAAAATAAGGAAAATATTTTAATTATTTTACCGGATAATGGATATCGTTATATAAGTGATTAGCACTTGACATTTGACAGTGCCAAAAATTAAGACTATAATATAAATGTAATGATAATTAACTAGTAAACTAGCTAAAAAGAAATCGAGGTCTTATTATGGCAGCTATGTTAATGTATGGTGAATATTTACGAGAAAAAATGCTTAAAGGAGTTAATGATTACTTAAAATTAGCAGCTTCAAGCTATGGAGTCATGTCATTTAATAGAATAATTGATGAAAATGGTGATATTAAAGCTTCAAATGATTCTTATCTTCAAGGTATTAATGTGAAATTTGATAATGAATTTGAAGCTTTAGGATATAAGCTCATGAAAGAGGCTTCTCATCAAATGAGTCTTGAATGTGGAGATGGAAGAGGACTTTCCTCTATTTTGACAAGTAGTATGATTAATGATGGAATGTTGCAAATTGATAATGGTGCCAATCCAATTATATTACGTGATGGAATGAATAAAGCTTTAAAAGAGGCTCTTAAAATTTTAGATAAGGAAACAATTAAGATAGACGATAAAACAATAAAAGATGTGGCTTTAAGCGCAAGTGGTAGTAGTGCGATTGCACATGATATATTTGATGCTATAAAAAAAGCTGGTGAATATGGAACCATTAGTGTAATAAAAGGCAAAACGAATGAAACAAAATTAATTGAAACGACTGGTTTAAGAATTAATCAAGGTCTATTAAATACCTCTATGCTAGAGGATAATAATGAAATTACAGTCGAGGATCCATATATATTACTTACAAATACTAAGCTTCAAAGTATTAATGATATCTTGCCTATTCTTGAGCAAATAAGAGCGGCTGGACGCCCATTAATTATTATTGCTGATGATTTTGAAAGTAGTGTAAAAGAGGTAATTGATCAAAATAATCAAAATAGGGTCTTTAAGGTTTACCTTATTAAAGCTCCTGGTGTTGGTGATGATAAACGCATAGAGCTTAATAATATTAGAGTATTTACAGGCTCTATTATATATACTGAGCATTTAATAAGTCATTTGCGTGATGCTTCAATTGATGATTTAGGTGGATGTAGTGAAGTGTTAATATCTAAGACTAAAACAACTATTGTAGGTGGCTATGGAAATAAGGAAGATATAAATGAACAAGCTACTTTTTTAAAAGGTTTAATTGATAAATCAACTAAGGATTATGAAAAAAAAGCCTATGGTTTAATGCTCCAGGGTTTAATGGGAAAGGCAATTCAAATTGCCGTTGGTGCTACTTTAGATAGTGATTCAATTGTTTGTCAATATCAACGAGCTTTAAATTCAACTATGAGTGCTATAAAAGATGGTATCTTAGCTGGCGGCGGAATATCGCTATATCAGCTTAAGCTTAAAATAAAGAGTGATGGTGATGAGGCTAAAGGAGAAGAAGTATTAATTAATTCTTTAAAGAAACCAACTATTACTTTACTAAAAAATGCAGGTATTAATACCTTGCCAGGTGAAGAACAAAATTCGGGCATTAATGTCTTAACTAAAAAGAATGTTAATATGATAAAGGAAGGAATTGTTGACTCAGCAAATTTAGTTAAAACGGCATTAAAGATTGCCGTAAGTATTGCTTCTTCATATTTGACAAGCGAATGTGCAATTATAAAAAAATAAAAAACACTATTGACAATAAACCTCACTTTAGGGTTAAACTATAAGTGTAAGAGGAGGTACAATTACATGGAATATTCTATTAAGGAAATGTCTGAAAAAACGGGATTATCAATTCCAACCTTACGTTTTTATGATAAGGAAGGGTTATTTCCTAATCTTGAAAGAAAATCATCAAATTATCGTACTTTTACTGATTCTGAGCTTGATGTTGTAAAAATAATCGAATGCTTTAAAAAAGCTGGATTATCGCTTAAGGAAATTAAGCATTATATGGAGCTTGTAAAAGAAGGACCTGCAACATTTGAAGAAAGACTTAAAATGATGCAGGAGCAACTTGAACTTTTACTTCGTGAAAAAGAAGAATTAGAAAAGTCAATTAGTTTAGTTAAAAGAAAAATTATGTACTATGACGAAGCTGTTAAAACAGGAGTAGCTCCAGTTTTTAGTACATGTGAAAAGGAGTAATAAAAATGAGAAAAGATTTTGGTTCTAAAACATATTTATATCCCATGCCAGTTCTTATTATTGGTACTTATAATGAGGATGGTACAGCTAATGCAATGAATGCAGCTTGGGGCGGTATTAGTGATTTTGATAAAATAGCGATTGCTTTATCAAATCATAAAACAACTGATAATTTGAAACAAACTAAATCATTTACAGTATCTGTTGGTACCGCCTCAATGGTAGAGGCCTGTGACTATGTGGGAATTGTATCAGGTAATAAGATTCCTGATAAGGTATCACGGGCGGGACTTCATGCTATAAAGTCAAAGTATGTAAATGCACCTATTTTTAAAGAGCTTCCTTTAGCACTTGAATGTGAGGTTATCTCTTTTGATGAAAAGTCAGAAATTTTAACAGGTAAAATTATTAATGTTTCGGCTGATGAGGAAATTTTAACAGACGGAAATATTGATGTTAAAAAGCTAAGACCAATTACCTATGATCCTGTTAATCATTATTACATTGAGCTTGGAAACATCGTAGGAAAAGCTTTTGAAGTCGGAAAGAAGTTTAATTAGGAGGATACAATGCAAAATTTTAATTATTACACACCAACAAGATTAATTTTTGGCCATGATGCAATTAAGTCATTACCTGAGGTACTTGCTAAATTAGGAAAAAAGGTTTTAATAACCTATGGTGGTGGAAGCATCAAGAAGATTGGACTTTATGATGAGGTTATTAAACTATTAAAGGATTTTGAAATATACGAGCTTAAGGGAATTGAACCAAATCCTAAATATTCAACAAGCGTATTAGATGGTGTTAGGATGTGTAAGGATCATCAAATAGATGTTGTACTTGCCGTTGGTGGAGGGTCAGTTCTAGACTGTTCCAAGGCAATTTGCGCCGGTGCTTGTTATGATGGTGAGCCTTGGGATTTAATTTCTTATAAGGTTAAGGCTAAAAAGGCATTACTTTTAGTTGATATTTTAACACTTGCGGCTACAGGATCAGAATATGATTGTGGTGGTGTAATTTCCCGTACAGAAACAAATGATAAGATTGGATATATGGATGAATTGTTATTCCCAGTAGCCTCAATCCTTGATCCTAAATATACATTTACAGTATCAAAGAAACAAACTGCTGCTGGAACTGCCGATGCAATTAATCATGTTATTGAGCAGTATTTCTGTGGTGACTCATCAATTTTAACTGATGGTATGTGTGAAGCAACAATTAAAAGCTTAATGCATAATGTAAAAATTGCCCTTGAACATCCTGATAATTACGAGGCACGAGCAGAGCTTATGGTAGATTGTTCACTTGCATGTAATGGTATTCTTTCAATTGGAAATGCTCCTTCAGGTTGGCCATGTCATGGCATTGAGCATGCATTAAGTGGCTATTACGATATCACTCATGGTGAAGGTCTTGCCATTATTACACCAAAGTGGATGAAGCATATTTTAAATGACAAGACGATTTCTCGTTTCGTTTCATATGGTGTTAATATCTTTGGAATTGATAAGAATCTTCCTTCATATGAGATTGCTAATCTTGCCATTGAAAAGACTTATGATTTCTTTAAATCAATTGGTATTCCTATGACTTTAAAAGAAGTAGGAATTGATAATTCAAGACTTAAAGAAATGGCTCATCATATTGCTGTTAACGAAGGACTTGAGAATGCTTGGGCACCTTTGAATGAAAAAGATATTCTTGAAATATTAGAAGCTTCATTGTAATTTAACAAATTAGATAAAATCCAGGAATTTTATATTCTTGGTTTTTTTATAGACTAAACTAATTTTTCGCTAAAACGTAAAAAAATGTTGATTTTGCTTATTTATAAAATTATAATAAAATCAAATACGGAAATGAGGCGTTATTTGTGAATAATATTAAAAATACAGGTCTTTATGATGAGTCGTTTGAACATGATGCGTGTGGAATCGGTGCTATTGCTTCAATAGATGGGATTAAAAGCCATAAAATTGTTGAGGATGCTCTTAATATTTTAATTCATCTTGAGCATCGTGGTGGTACAGGAGCTGAATCAAATTCAGGTGATGGGGCAGGTATCTTAGTTCAAATACCTCATGAATATTTCTCTTCTTTAGATTTAGGATTTAAAATTGGATGCGAAGGTAGCTATGGTGTTGCACAAATATTTACCTCTAAAAATGAAACTATAAAGAATAAAAGCTTCGAAATTGTTTTAAATAGATTAAATGATGTTAAATTAAAGGCTTTAGGTATTAGAAAAGTTCCCTTTAATTCTTTAGAACTTGGTATGCAAGCAAAAAACTCTCTTCCAGGTATTTACCAGTTTTTTATTGATAGACCCGAAGGTGAAACAGAATTAGAATTTGAAAGACATTTATATCTTGCAAGAAGGCTTATTGAAAAGGAAGCCTTAAGCTTGGAGCTTTCAGATTTTTATATTTGCTCGATGTCTGCTAAAACAATTGTTTATAAAGGAATGCTTGTTTCTACACAGGTTCAAAATTTTTATGTTGATTTGAGTGATATTAAATTTAAAAGTGCAATTGCAACGGTACATTCACGCTTTTCAACAAATACATTTCCATCATGGAGTAAAGCTCATCCTTATCGCATGATTTGTCATAATGGTGAGATAAATACGATTAAAGGGAATGTTAATGGTGTTATGGCTCGAGAGGGCTTGTTTAAGTCAGATATCTATAAAGATAATTTAAAAGATTTACTTCCGGTAATTGCTAATCCATCAAGTGATAGCGCAATGGTTGATAATTTTATTGAATTTTTAGTTATGAATGGAAGAAGTATTGAAGAGGCAATTATGCTCCTTATTCCTGAACCATGGACTAAGGATACTAAAATGGATAAAAAATTAAGAGACTATTACGAATTTAATTCAACTTTTATGGAGCCATGGGATGGACCATCTGCTATTATATTTACAGATGGAGTCAAGCTTGGTGCAACCTTAGATCGTAACGGTCTTAGACCAACAAGATATTGCTTAAAAAAGGACAATACTATAGTTATTTATTCAGAAACTGGTTCTTTAAATATTGATGATAATGATATTGTTTATAAAAAAAGGCTTGAGCCAGGTAAAATGCTTTTGATTGATACAAAAGAAAAAAGAATTATTCCAAATGAAGATATTAAATTAAAATATGCAAGTAAATATCCATATAGTGAATATATAAAAAATATAATTAAGTTATCAGATGATTCATTTAGTATTATTCCTAATATTGATGATGATAGATTTAATGATTTATGCACATTTTTTAAATATACAAATGAAGATATTAACAATGCAATTGTATATCAGGTGAATAATCAAAATGATAAGACAGTTGCGATGGGCTATGATAAACCTTTGCCTGTTCTTAGAAAAAATGTTGGACTTTTATATGATTATTTTATGCAAAATTTTGCACAAGTTACTAATCCTCCTATTGATTCATTAAGAGAAAATAATATTACAAG
>ENA-OPFE01000112-OPFE01000112.1-human-gut-metagenome-genome-assembly--contig:-NODE-112-length-11083-cov-2.839046_pt1 | contig 11083 bp, 10 predicted proteins | sample MGYA00241711_ERZ501553 | MGnify/ENA primary metagenome ERZ501553 (study PRJEB25962, sample SAMEA2042302) | human gut metagenome | biome: human gut; feature: human-associated habitat; material: faeces... | reverse complement strand
CGTGACCGGTTCAATGGTTCTTGTAGGAGGAGATCCGGGAATCGGCAAGTCAACCATTCTTTTACAGGTATGTAAGAATGTATCCGCCGATAGGAAGGTATTATATGTATCCGGCGAGGAGTCTTTACGACAGATTAAGATGAGAGCTGACAGAATTGGCACGATGCCGGATAATTTTTATCTGCTCTGCGAGACTAATCTTGCTAAGATAAGCGATGCAATCAGAAATTTTGCCCCCGATATGGTAGTTATAGATTCTATCCAGACAATGTACTGTGAGACCAGTGAGTCAGCACCGGGAAGTGTCGGACAGGTAAGAGAATCCACTAATGTTCTCCTTCAGATTGCCAAAGGACTTTCGATTACAGTTTTTATTGTGGGACATGTTACCAAGGAGGGTGTTGTCGCCGGACCGAGAGTATTGGAACACATGGTAGATACTGTTCTGTATTTTGAAGGTGAGCGAAGCGAGAATTACCGTATCATAAGAGCTGTTAAGAATCGTTTTGGAGCCACCAATGAGATTGGTGTTTTCGAGATGTGCCAGGATGGACTCCGTGAGGTACTTAACCCATCAGAGTTTATGCTGAGCGGCAGGCCGGAGGGCGAGCCGGGTTCTGTGGTTGTATGCCTTATGGAAGGAACAAGACCTATTCTTGTAGAAATACAGGCACTTGTATGCCATACTAATTTCGGACTCCCCAGAAGAACTGCGGCGGGTGCCGATTATAACAGGATGAATTTACTGATGGCTGTGCTTGAGAAAAAAATTGGTCTGCAGTTATCCGGCTGTGACGCTTATCTTAATGTCGCCGGAGGTCTTAAGGTCAGTGAACCCGGATTAGACCTTGGAATTGTGCTTGCAATAATGTCAGGATTTAAGAACAGACCTATAGGTAGCAAAACACTCTGCTTCGGAGAGGTTGGCCTTACAGGAGAAGTAAGAGCCGTAAGTCAGGCAAAACAGCGTGTTCAGGAGGCTGTCAAGCTAGGCTATGAAGAATGTATTCTTCCTTATGCCTGTCTTAAATCAATCGGCAAAGAAGACAGGATTAAATTAATTGGAATAAAATCAGTATCCGAATTGAGTAATATCGGGCTGTAGGAAAGAGGTATTATTATGGATTTAAAGAAGACTATTAACGAACTTGATGAATCACAGACAAGAGTTGAAAAACACGCATTTGATGTTATTAATTCTTCGGATACATCACTTAACCTTGTTAAGGAAGGAATTACCAATATTAAAGAAATCGTTGATAATATTGGAGAACTGAATGAACTTATCAAGACTTCAACAGAGAATATCAAGAACTTAGAGGAATTTTCCGATACCATTCAGGAATTTGCCACCGCAGTCGGTAAGATTGCAGGAAGAACCAACATCCTTTCCCTTAACGCCAGCATTGAAGCTGCAAGAGCAGGTGAAGCCGGACGTGGATTTGCAGTTGTTGCCAAGGAAGTCGGAGGACTTGCCGCTCAGTCAACCAAATCCTCAAAGGATATTACAGACACAGTCGAGCACGTAAGGGAATTTGCCAAAATAACAGTTGACGCTATGGCTGATATTTACAAACATTCCGTTGAGCAGAATGAAAAGGCAATGCAGATAGAGTCACTCCTCAACAAAATCCTTGACGCTGCTACAGTTGCCAATGACGAATCAAGAGGAATGGAACATGAAATAGCCGTTCAGAGAGACATCGTTAATAATGTCAGGGGCTGCCTTGAATCTGATTCAGAAGAATCAGCAGAAGAAGTTGCAGAATAATACAAAGCAGGACACAAAATACGAAAATTAATTTATTTTATGCTTGCAATTATTCCAGATATATGATATAAAATACAAGTGGCGTTTTTACAGCCACTGTATAGGGGTATAGTTCAGCTGGTAGAATATCGGTCTCCAAAACCGCAGGTCGTGGGTTCGAATCCTACTGCCCCTGTTATATCAGACCTCCGTTCACGGAATGTGGACGGAGGTTTTTTTGTGTGTAGAGTTGTGGCAACCCCTCACAAAACTTTTCCAAAAGTGCAGAAAATTAGGAATATTACCGGAACTTCCGGGCAAGCTATTAGTAATACTTGCCGGGGAGTTTTTTTATGGAAAAATATAGTGACAATTTTGAAGAAAATGTAAAATATTTTGGAGAGCTGGTACAGCCTGATAAAAACTTTGACATGATCGTAAAAAAAATTAAAATAGCAGGGAAAAAAGCAACACTTTTTATGATAGACAGCTTTACTAAAGATGAGCTTATGGAAAAACTTCTGGAGTATTTCTCGGATTTGAAAGAAGATGACATACCTGGGTCAGCTGATGAAATGGCAGATTTAATCCCGTATATCGAGGTGGATGTGGAATACAGCCCTGTTAAATCAATCGTGCCGCTTATGCAGGGAATGGTGGTTATGTTTTTGGAGGGGTTTGATAATGTTTTCCTGATTGACTGCAGGACGTACCCCTCAAGAAGTGTATCGGAGCCATGGAAAAACAGGGTGCTGCGAGGCTCAAGGGACGGTTTTGTGGAATCCATTGCAGGCAATGTGGGCCTTATAAGACGCAGGGTAAGGACTAAAGACTTCAGGGTAGAGGCATTAAGTGCGGGAAGACTTTCAAAAACCGATATTGCTATTGCTTATATTGAGGGACTGGCGGACAAAAGACTCCTTGACAATATTAAAAAACGAATTAAAACCATTAATGTTGATGCACTTACCATGAATATTGAAAGCCTTGCCGAAACCCTTTTAAAGGGAAGCTATATCAATCCCTTTCCGAAATTCAAATACACGGAAAGACCTGATTCGGCGGCAGCGGCGGTTTTTGACGGCAATATAGTTGTTTTAATTGATAATTCTCCGGCAGTAATGATTCTTCCCACATCTATTTTTGATATAGCTGAAGAAGCGGACGATTATTATTTCCCGCCGGTAACGGGAACCTACCTTAAACTGTCGAGATACTGCATAGCTGTTTTTTCACTTATTCTTACGCCGGTGTGGGTGCTGTTATTAAACAATCCCGGAAGTGTGCCGGAATGGCTGAAATTTGTATTGATAGAAGAACATAGTTCAACGGTACCTGTGCTTTTGCAGCTTTTTATATTGGAATTTGCCATTGACGGATTACGTCTTGCTGCGGTGAATACACCGACTCTTTTGTCAACACCGTTAAGTGTAATTGCAGGTATAGTTGTAGGCGAATATGCGGTAAGCTCGGGCTGGTTTGACCCGGAAAGCATGTTATATATGGCATTTGTGTCAATAGGAACGTATACACAGGCAAGTTTTGAAATAGGTTATGCCATTAAATTTTTCAGATTAATAATACTTGTTCTGACATGGTTTTTTAATATCTGGGGATTTACTGCAGGCATTCTGATTTTTATTTTGTGCCTTGTGTTTAACAGAACAATATCAGAAAAAAGTTATATATATCCTATTATTCCTTTTAACTGGAATATGTTAAAACGTAAACTGTTCAGGATACGACTTGGAAAAGAAAAATAGGTAAAAATGATGGTATTTTATTGCAAATAATATACAAGTATAGTAAAATATACTCATATTTACCAACGTCAAAGGAGAAGTAATTATGAGTGATAACTACAACAGAGAGGACCTTGATGAAGAAGTTAATAAGGTAATGGAAGATAATACAGAACAGGATTTATCAACAGTCAATGATTCAGAATTAACAACTGATACAGAGGCAGATAATAATAAAGGAGAAAAGGAAAAAGCGGCTAAGAATAAGAAAGAACCTAAGCCAAAGAAAGAGAAGAAGCCTAAGACTAAGGAATGTAAGGAGTCTGATAAACAGGCGTCAACGGAAGAGACTTCCGGAGAAGTTATAGAAGAAAGCACAGCCGGTGAAGATATTAAGACTAAGGTTAAAGATAAGTGTCGCAAGAGAAAAGAACGCAGGGACAAGAAAAAGATGGAGATACTTGATAATCTTGTCGGCGAAGAAAAGGCGGAAGAAGTAATAGAGAAAGTCAAAGAGGCTAAAAAAGGAATATCATTTATGTTCCGTATCCTTATATGTACGATTCTTCCTCTTACATTTATGTTTGCCATTTCACTTCTTTTCACAAGGGATTTCATTGAAAAGACTATTGAAGAGGACAGAACAACCACTTTACAGACAGCTGCTTCAGCAATCAAGAGTGCGTATGTTTACGGATATGAAGGCGAATATATGGTGGACGGTTCGGGAACCCTTTTCAAAGGAGAGACAAGACTTACAGGTAATAATTCCTTGCTTGATACACTTAAGAAAGAGACAGGAATTGAATCAGCCCTTTACTATGGCAATGAAATCAAAATAACATCTATTATGGATGTCAATGGCAGAAGAACATTGGGCAATAAGGCAGAAGAAGATATTTACAACACGGTTATGGAAGGCAATACTTACTATGGTGAGGAAAGGCTTAACAGAGCCGACTATTATGTATGCTATCTTCCATTGTATTCAGACGGCGAAGATGGCGATGTAGTAGGAATGATCTATGTAGGTATCGAGACAACAGGCGATACGCAGAGAATAGCAGATAAGACCAAGACATCGGTTATCGGACTCAGTGCAGTATTCCTTGTATCACTTGTAATTGTTACAATTCTTGCAAGACAGATGTCTAAGACCATGAAGAGAATAGATAAGGCACTTGATACAATGTCCACAGGTGATCTTACTGTAACATTTGACGATTCAGACCTTAAGCGTAAAGACGAAATCGGTAACATAGCAAGAACAACACAGGTATTGCGTGACAGATTTACAAAGGTTATCGGTCAAATCAAGGAATCTGTATCCGTTGTTAAGAAAGCCTCTGACAATGTTGACACAATGTCTAACCAGTCAACCAGAACCGTAGAAGGTATCAGCCATGCAATCGAAGAAATTGCAGCAGGTGCATCATCACAGGCGGATGAGACACAGTCAGCAGTAGAACACGTTGACAACATCGGTTCACTTATCAAACATGTTGTTGAAGAAGTAGATGTATTATCAGCCACAGCAGCCAATATGGGTAATGCTGAGAATAATGCGCAGAATATTATGGGCGACCTTGATGAGACAACAGCTAAGACAAGTAAAGCCGTTGAACTTATAGCAACACAGACAGAAGCTACCAATGTTTCCGCAAAAGAAATCGGACAGGCAGTTGAGATAATTACCAACATAGCATCACAGACCAACCTTCTCTCTCTAAATGCAAGTATTGAAGCGGCAAGAGCAGGTGAAGCAGGACGAGGATTTGCAGTTGTTGCATCAGAGATACAGAAACTTGCAGAACAGTCTAACCAGTCGGCAGTTAAGATTCAGCAAATAATAGACGGTCTTACAGTTGAATCCAATAAGACAGTTAAGATTATGGAAGAAGTCAAGAGTGCAGTATCAGATCAGGAAAAGAAGATTCATGAGACTAAGTCAATCTTCGGAACAGTAAGAGATGGCGTTGCGAAGTCAATGGATCAGATTAATGGTATCAGCGATGAAAGTAATGAACTTGACGCTAGCAAGAATAAGATTGTAGAGGTTATCGAATCACTTTCTGCAGTATCTGAAGAAAATGCTGCTGCTACTGAAGAGACTATGGCATCAATCGAAGAACTTACTTCAATGATGTTAGAACTTGCATCATCGGCTAATAAGCTTAATGAACTTGCCGACAATCTTGAGAACAGCGTAAGTGTATTTAAAGTAGAGTAGTATATTAAATGGAGTGTAGAGCATGGTATACATAGTTGTCATACTGGTTGTCCTTGTGGCTGATTTGATTATTAAGGCTAAGATATTGGAGATACCGGAAGCCGGTTTCCCAATTGAAAAGTTTAAAGGAAAAGTTAAGATAGTAAGAACCTTTAATGAAGGCATGGCGGCCAATGTGTTGGACGAGGACCCGGCAAAGGTTAAGAAAATATCATCCCTTGTACTTGTGATATTTCTGATACTTTCACTTCCGTTATTTTTCTCCAAAAAAGGAAGAATCAACAGAAAGCTTGGGGCAGCCCTGATTATCGGGGGAGCACTTTCCAATGTGGCAGACAGATGTATCCGTGGAAAGGTTGTAGATTACATCCAGTTTAATATGGATAAATCAGACAGAATGGAGCGCATGACATATAATATTGCAGATTTCAGCATATTTATCGGCACAGTGCTTTACATGATTAATTCAGGCAGTAAGAAGGGTAAGAAGAATAATAAAAAATAATAAATTAAGAGCTTCCGGACAGTTAAGTGCCCGGAAGTTCTTTTTATAAAATGGTGCCGCGAGGTCTTTGGTATTGACATCAAAGCAATTAGGTAATAAATTATTTATGTTAATATAAAAGGAGGGCCCGGTAGTATTACCAACTACCGGGCATTTATGAAAAAGAAAAAAATAATTATGAAAAGGTTTTCAACTTCATTACTACTTTAGTGTATAATACAAATGTAGATAAAATGTGATTAAATAGTTAACAAACAATGAACAAATATTATGGAGCGGTAAATGGGAACACAGAATTATCAGAAGGAGTTAGACAGACTGCTTGAAACTATGGATACACCCGGGACTTTAGTGCTTCATAGTTGCTGCGCACCCTGCAGCAGCTATGTTTTAAAGTATCTGTCGGAATATTTTAAAATCACTCTTTTGTATTTTAATCCTAATATATCTCCTAAGGAGGAATACGAAAAGCGTGTTGCGGAACAGAAAAGACTTATCGAAGAGATGGAATTTAAGTATCCTGTTACTATGTTAGAGGGCAGATATGAACCATCAGAGTTTTATGAAGCCGTTAAAGGACTGGAAAATGTGCCTGAGGGCGGAGAACGGTGCTTTATATGTTACGAAATGAGAATGAGAGAAGCAGCTGAATATGCCAGAAAGACAGGTGCAGATTATTTTACTACAACTTTATCAATAAGCCCTTTAAAAAATGCTGACAAGATTAACGAAATAGGTAAAAAACTTGAAGCAGAATACGGCGTCAGACACCTGCCTTCGGATTTTAAAAAGAAGGAAGGCTACAAGCAGTCCATAGAGCTGTCAAAGGAATATAATCTATACAGACAGAATTTCTGCGGATGTGTATTTTCAAAGAATGGAGACAAAGAGAATGTATAACTATGAAAGACAGGTAAAATATTATGAGACAGACAAGATGGGTGTAGTTCATCATTCTAATTATATAAGATGGTTTGAAGAAGCCAGGGTTGAATTTATGCGTGACAATGATATATCATATCGTCATATGGAAGAAGAAGGAATTCAGATTCCGGTTGTATCTGTTTCATGCAAATACAAATCTCCTGCCAAATTTGATGATGATGTTATTGTTAAAACATGGATTAAAAATTTTAATGGCATAATTATCGAACTGGCTTACGAAGTGGTTGACAAGAATGACGGACAGATCCGTGTAACCGGAGAAAGTTCCCATTGTTTTGTTGACGATAAGACATTTAAACCTATTAATTTAAAAAGAGAAAGAGAAGACCTTTACAACAGATTTGAAAAGGCAGCAGAGGAATAAGCTATGTGGGCATACGAAAGCGTATTTTATCAGGTATATCCTTTAGGATTTACCGGGGCACCGTTTGAAAATGACGGAGAATTAAGACACGGAATATTAAGATTTATTGACTGGATTCCGCATATCAGAAAAGTGGGAGCTAACGCAATCTATTTTTCACCTGTATTTGAATCCGATACACATGGTTACAATACAAGAGATTACAAGAAAATAGATGTAAGACTGGGAACTAACGAAGATTTCAAAAAGGTATGTGATGAATTACATAAAAATGATATCAAAGTAGTTCTTGACGGTGTATTTAACCATGTAGGCAGAGGGCATTTTGCATTTCAGGATGTTCTCAAGAACAGGGAAAATTCACCATATCGTTATTGGTTTAATATTGATTTTAATGGTAATGATGCATGGAATGACGGACTCTGGTACGAAGGCTGGGAGGGCAATTATGACCTTGTAAAACTCAACCTTAAAAATGATGAAGTTGTAAATTATCTTTTTGACTGTGTAAAATACTGGATAGAATATTTTGAAATTGATGGAATAAGACTTGACGTTGCGTACTGTCTTGACCCTGATTTCATGCACAGGCTCAGAGGCTTTACGGACAGCCTTAAAAATGATTTCTTCCTTGTGGGAGAGACTGTTCACGGAGATTACAACAGGCTTGTCAATGACGGAATGCTTCATTCGGCAACTAATTACGAGTGCTACAAGGGTATTCATTCAGCAATTAACAGTTTGAATCTTTTTGAAATAGTACATTCGCTTTTACGCCAGTTCGGACCGGAAGAATGGACTCTTTACAAGGGCAAACACATGCTTTCATTTGTAGATAACCATGATGTGTCAAGAATTGCAAGCGTAATTAATAATGAGAAAAATCTTCCACTTGCATATGCATTTATCTTTGGTATGCCGGGTATTCCTTGCGTATACTACGGAAGTGAATGGGGCTTCAAAGCCGATAAGTCACAGGGAGATCCTGCGTTAAGACCGTATTTTGAAAACTACGAAGAAAACGCACTTACCGATATAATTGCAGGCTATGCCAAGGTTAAAAAAGAAAGTAAAGCCCTTAATTACGGCAATTTCTACAGTCTTTTACTTACTAACAGACAGTGTGTTTTCGGAAGATGGACAGAAGAAGAGACAGTGCTTGTAGGAATTAATATCGATGATAATGAGTTTAAGGCTGATTTCAATGCCGGTGCAGATAAAGCAGTAAATATGATAACAGGAGAAACCGTTGATATTGCAAATGGTTTTACAATGAAACCAAACAGTGCATATTTTTTAAGGTTAGTGAAATAAAATGTCAGTAAAAGAAGTTAAAACCAACGCAATGCGTATACTTGAATCGGAAGGTATTAATTTTGAGACAGGCTATTACGAGTGCGATGAGTTTATAGATGGTGTTCATACCGCAGACGCTTTGGGACTTCCTCACGAAATGGTGTACAAGACACTTGTAACTGTAGGCCACAGTAAGAACTATTATGTTTTTGTAATACCTATCGAAAAGGAAATTGATTTAAAGAAAGCAGCTAAAGCAGTGGGCGAAAAGTCAGTTGAGATGCTTCCGCTTAAGGATGTAACTAACGTAACCGGTTACATAAGGGGCGGTTGTACGGCGGTCGGCATGAAAAAACACTATGTAACAAGGATTGATGAATCTGCCATACTTCAGGACGCTATATATGTGAGCGGAGGGAAGAGAGGAATACAGATTAAATTACATCCGGATGATTTATTAAAGGTTACGAAAGCAGAGTATGCTGATGTGACAGCATAAAATAACTATTTAAAGGAGAGAAAAGGAATGAAGAAGAAAAACGGAGGCGGTATTGTCGCAATTGTTTTAATTGCAATTGTTGTTGTATTTTCACTTGTGACCAATATCAGGGCATTAACAGGTGATGAAAGTGATTACAAGACGGTAACACTTGATTATGCAGGAGAATTTTTTGATATGAAATATTCTGTTAATTACATCCCTACAGCAACAGTTCATTATTACTATGGTTACATTAAAGGTGATGATAATAATGATGAGAAGAAGGTTGTCGTGTTCAGGGCATCTAAGAGCTTTTACAAGAAAAATTTCCTTAGCACAGGACCTGCTAAAGGAAACGGCGCTACTGTCAAAGGTAAAATTATCAAATTAAAGGCTAAAGAATCAAAAATGCTTAAAGAGAAAGGAACAAGCTCTACATATTACCTCGGAACAGATAAGGCACTTAATGCGGAATATAAGAGCAATGCTATCAGAGGAATTGTCTTAGCTGTATTTATGATTATACTTGGTATAGTTGGAGTTATCTCAATCAAAAAAGGATTGACAGAAAAGAAAGCATTTATGATTGTTTTCTGGATATTGGTATTTGGCGCTGCAATTTATATTTTGCATTTATTGTCATATGGAGGATTATTCAGCGTATAAAGTAAATGCATAAATAATTACATTTATATTAATAATAAATAAAAATAAAATAATAGTATTAGTTTAAGGAAAAATAAAATGTGTACAGCAGTTTCGTATAAGGTGAATGATTTATATTTTGGACGTACTTTTGATTATGAAGCATCCTACGGTGAGGAAATTGTGTTTATGCCCAGAAAATATCCTTTCAATTTCAGATATTCGGGCAACATGCAGGAACATTTCGCAATTATTGGAATGGCACATATGGCAGATAATATTCCTCTATATTATGATGCCATGAATGAAAAAGGCCTTTGTATGGCAGGACTTAATTTTGTAGGAAATGCCTGCTATTCCCATAAACATACTGACGGAGATAATATCCTTCAGTCTGAATTTATACCATGGATACTTGGACAATGCACTTCAGTAAAAGAAGCCAGACAGAAACTTGACAGAATATGTATGTTATCGGAAAGCTTTAACGATAAACTCCCGGTATCATCACTTCATTGGATTATTTCAGATAAGGAAGAAAATATTACCGTTGAATTTATGAAAGATGGTCTTCATATATATGATAATCCTGTGGGTGTGCTTACGAATAACCCTCCGTTTGAGACCCAGATGTTTTTACTTAATCAATATATGGGATTGTCAGCATCACAACCTGATAACAGATTCTCAGGTAAAGTACCTCTTGAACTTTACAGCAGGGGGATGGGTGCTATCGGTCTGCCCGGAGATTTAAGTTCCACATCAAGATTTGCAAGAGCAGCATTTGTGAAGCTGAATTCAATAGCAGGAGAGAGCGAAAACGAATGCGTAAACCAGTTCTTCCATATCATGGACACGATTATCCAGCCAAGAGGCTGCTGCGAGGTAAAAAACGGAGAATATGAAATTTCCATATATACAAGCTGCTGTAACGCTGCAAAGGGAATCTACTATTATAAAACATACGACAACAGCAGAATAGCCGGTATAGATATGCATAAAGAAGATTTTGACGGCACGAAGTGTGTATGCTACAAACCTGATAAAACAGACATTTTTATACAGAATTAAACATTGTTAAAATAATATCAAAAAAGTTGTTGACAACTAAAGTACAAAGTGGTA
>ENA-OPFE01000110-OPFE01000110.1-human-gut-metagenome-genome-assembly--contig:-NODE-110-length-11250-cov-1.423314_pt1 | contig 11250 bp, 11 predicted proteins | sample MGYA00241711_ERZ501553 | MGnify/ENA primary metagenome ERZ501553 (study PRJEB25962, sample SAMEA2042302) | human gut metagenome | biome: human gut; feature: human-associated habitat; material: faeces... | reverse complement strand
CGATGTATATGTTCTACCGGGTAACCTTCAAACAACAGAAGGATGGTATACAACAGACGTAGAATCTATTGTAGGGAATTGGGATGAGTTTATAAAAGCTGCCTCAAGTGGTAAAGTGATTATTGGTTGTATTGAAGGTGACTTTAATCACACTATTTACATGAATCTTACACTAATTACTTACGATGGTAATAATGTACTTATATTGGTTTCCATAGCAAATTGTTTTTATTCGTGGGCAGCCTACAAGACTGAAGATGATAGTTCTATAAATTTTGCAGGTATTACTGAACTACTCCTCAATTCTTCTGTTATAAACTCCTTAAATTCTCCTTCTACAACTGCTCCTCTATCAGCCAACCAAGGTAGGATTCTTAATGATAGGGTAACAGAATTAGAGAGTAAGTCTAATGTTGCAGTACTTACACCTACAGGTACAAAACTAATGGAGTTGGTATCCAGTAGTCCTAATGTTACACAAGAACAGTTGACTGAAGCAGGTTTCACTCCTGAAATATGTAGAAGGTTGAATGCTGGAGAAGTGATTTACATGAGTGGTGAATGTGCTGGTTTTGGTAATGATGCTTTGTATCCAATACAGGGTATTGCCCCTAATTCCTCTCCTGACTTAGTACCGTCTAGATTGTGCTACTGTCACTATAGTAGTTATAATGCAGATGGCACTGCTAATGAAGGGTGCTTTACTACAATTAAGGAGCAATCCTCAGGTCAGTACCTTGTAGATTATATTGAGGTGTAGTATGGAAATGATGAAAAAGAAACAGGTTGTTGCTTCCTATAATAGAGAGCCTCTTATAGAGAATCTATGGTTAAGGGATGGCAAGTTGTTATACTTTGTCAATGGAGAGTGGCAACCTGTATTAGGCCAAGATTCTAAAGTAATTATAGAGTAATATGTTCACTAAGAATCAAATAGAAGAAATTAAAGACAAATTGGCTCAGTTGGGAGTCAAGGATACAGAGTTTAAGGTAACAGAAGAAGTATCTGTAGATGATATGATAGCCATTGTCTCAGGTGGTGAGAATAAGACAATCCTGGTGAGAGACCTATTGAGTAAAGCAGCAGGTACTATTATTATTGAGTAAAAAAAAATAAAAAAAAATGAAGATTATTGATTCAATTATGCCAATGAGTGCCATAGAAGCACTGGCAACAAATGGACAAAAACTAAGAGTAGCAGTAACAAAGACTTCCGCGCAAGGTAAGAGTGCACAAAGTACTACACCTAATTTAATGTCTTTCAGTACTGATGAAAACAGTATTTGGTTTAATGGGAAGAAGTATGGGGTGCATCTTTTTAAAGATAGCATCTATACTCTAAGTACTAGTTCCTCTCATCAGGATATAGTAAATGCTTTAAATGGATTAGATAATAGTAATATAAAAAGCTTTGTAGATGCAGGCGTTATAGGGGTTTTTAGACTTAATGAATCTCCAGATTATTATCAGGGTATTGTGATATTAGGCTATGAAGGGGAAGGACCTATACATATGCATTTATATATAACTGATAATTACTACAATACTAAATATATTTTAATCAATATATCTACTCCTGCAAAGTACGTGGTAGAAGCAGTAGAAAATAGTTCCTTGTTAAAGGAATCTGATGTTGCAAATAGCCTAACCCTTACTTCTACTACAGTACCCCTTTCAGCTGCAATGGGTAAGAAATTGCAGGATGAGAAGTTGGCTAAGAGTGATGTAGTGAATAACCTTACCACTACTGACGCTTCAAAAGCCTTATCAGCGGCACAGGGTAAAGCGTTGAATGACAAGTTTAATGGGAACAAGATAAATATCAACTTCTCAGTTACTTCAAATTCAACAGATAATGCCACTATAAAAGGCTGCATGGGGGACATAGATGGTGTCACTCTTGTTAGAAAGCTTACTTATGGTGCAAATCTGGTTGACAGTAGTAGTGAAGATTGGGTAATTACTTTGCAGGAGGTAAGTACTACAAAGGTATCATTTACAGGTATTAGATTCGCAGGTTTTAACTTATACAGTAAGAATATATCAGTTACTATAAGTGGCAGTAATTATACAAATATGACTGTTACTCAGAGTAGTAGGTCTGTACCTGCTATAAACAATACCTTAACTTCAACTAGTACTAGTGAGGCTCTTTCAGCAGCTCAAGGTAAGGCTCTTAATGACAGAATCTCAGGTTTGGGTAATGTGTATAGAGTGATGGGTACTAAGACTAACTTATCTGATGTACTAGCCCTTACTAATGCAAGGGCTGGTGATGTTTGGAATGTGACTAATGCCTTTACTTTAGGTGGTAAGCCATATCCTGCAAATACCAATGTTGTATGTATTATAGCAACTAGCTCATCTGACCATGATGAAGGAAATTGGGACCCGTTGGGAGGTACTGTTGATTTGAGTACTTATGTGCCTAAGAGTGATATAGTTGATAACCTATCAACTTCAGATTCAAAAAAGCCTCTCTCTGCTAAACAAGGACTTGCCCTTGCTACTATGATAACGGAATTAGGAGTTGATATGGAGACCTATCAGCTTCTCAAAACATTTGAAAGTAGAACACTATCTTCTCAAGGAGAAGCAGATGCTATTCTAGGCCCCTATAGTAGCTTTAATGCTGCCCTTAATGCAGGTAAGATAATACATGGAATATATAAAGATGGCTCCAATAGGTTGAATACAGTAGCATTCTCAGCATTCAATGATACTACTGCTAATAGAGTTAGAATGTATGCAGTACTAGGTCCTTCTACCATGGTATCCGTACTAGCTAACCACAATGGAACTAATTGGACTTCTGCCATTATAGATGAAGGCTCTATTATTGGAAGCATCACTATAGAGTAAAAAAAAAAGTTATGAGTGCAAAAGGTAAAGAGTTTAAAGTAAATGTATCTACCGACAGAGCTACTGCAATAAGTAGCTCTGCTGGCTGTTACCCTAATGTGTTGTATTTCCCTAAAGATGATGATAATGTCATCATATTTAATGGGAACATATATGATTGGAGTGCAAGTGTAACTTCCCCTAAGTTAATCTCCTCAGGAGACCTGAATACATATAGGGGAACTCAATATTTAGGTGTTTATTATGCCAATTATGACAATAGTATAAGTAATAAACCTTCTGGAGTAGCACAGTTTGCATTACATGTGCTCTTGGAGAATAATGACTCTTCGACTATACAGGTACTTTATTCAAAAAACAAGATATATACTAGAGCTTATGAGTCATCTTCTTGGTCTTCTTGGACTGAGATTGGTGCAGGAGGTATAACTTCTATACCTCAAGCTTCTAGTTCAGCATTAGGAGGTATAAAGATAGGGTACTCTGATAATGGCAGGAACTATGCTGTAGAGTTGGATAGTTCTGGTAAGGCTTATGTTAATGTACCATGGACAGATACAAATACAACATATAATGTTGCTACTGCTAGTGCCAATGGACTTATGAGTTCCAGTGATAAGTCCAAGCTTGATGGAATCCAAGCAGGTGCAGATGCTGTGTCATTCAGCAGGTCTCTGTCTTCAGGTACAAAGATAGGTACCATTAATATTAATGGTGCCAATACTGACATATATGCTCCAACAGCAGAAGAGCTAGGTAAATATGGAGTAGCTACCTCAACTACACTAGGATTGGTCAGGATTGGGTATCCTGAGCGTGGTAATAATTATCCTGTTGAGCTTAATTCCTCAAATCAGATGTATGTCAATGTCCCTTGGACTGACAATAACACAACTTACTCAGCAGGAGCTGGACTTAGTTTATCAGGAACAACTTTCTCCCTAGGGAAGGCAACACCTACTACACTAGGTGGTGTAAAGGTATCCAGCACTGAGATTAGCACAATATCTACTGTTGCTGCTACTGCTTTTGGTTCACAAAACAGAATATATCCTGTCCAGCTTGCTTATCCATCAGGTAGTGCAGGAACAGATGGTAATAAGGTACTTTCAGTGCATGTTCCTTGGAAGGATACTACTTATAGTGTAGTAAGTACCTCAAAGGATGGGTTAGTCAGTATGAATTCTGCATTGACAGGGCTAGCCTACGAAGATAAGGATGCTGGTAACCTAGGTTCTCTTGCTAGATTTGGAGAGACGGGCATGTTGGAGGTTTCAACAATTGTGGAAGATGACTTAGCTCTGGTTAATAAGAGTAATATATGGACAGTATATCAGGACTTTAAGTCAGGTGCTGGTAATTCAGGCTCTGATATGAGATTCAAAAGGGAAGTCACATGTATGCCTGATGTGCTGGACAATCTGATGTCATTAAATGTCATAAAGTATATATGGGAACACCCTGATGAAAATGGTATAAGATGCACTTTTGGTGTGAAAGCTGACCAGCTTCTGTCACTAGGTGGTGTATATGCTACTATGGTCCACAGCAGAGCTGATAAATATTCTACCAAGTGGGTAGAATATGATAGATTTGGTGTGCTGGCAATCAAGGCATTACAGGAGGTTGTAATGAGGAACAAGCAACTGGAGAGCAGGATAGAATATCTTGAGGATGCGATAAATTCTATGAGAAGAGTATGGGAAGAGAATTCATGACACAAATAGAGGCAGTAAAGAAGGTAGGAGGTTCCCTACCTTCTGCTACAAAACAATTTTGTACAACCTCTTGGCTTGCAGGCCATTCTGATATATTTGATATCTACTCCCTACAAGGGTATGAAGGAAAAGACTTTGTGAATGAAATGCATATAAAGCCTGCTATAGTAACAACTAAATATGAAATAACAATTCCTGAGGTGAGGGTTTCTTTTGGACTTGAAAGTGGCACTCCTCGAGGATTTACATATCTTAGTGACTCTGACCAATTATCACAGACTAAGGCAGTCTTATGTGCAGTACCTGTTGATGGTGGTCAGATTTCTTCAAGTGTATATACTCCTACTGATGGTGGTAAAGATGACAATTATGGTGTACAGTATATGCGATTCTCAGGCATGAAAATATCTGTTGTTGCAGGTACTTCACTAGCTAAGTTATACATAGTATTGTATAATGACCAAAATACCATGGTTCAGTATAATAATAAGAGCATTACCAATCTTATGTCAGGTAATAACATATATAAGCTGGTTAATGCTATGATGAGAAATACTACTGTTTACAGTAACCTGTTTAATGGTGCAAATTACACAAAGACACAAGCAGTAGGTGATTCTAATGGTAATGCTGCTAATTCTGTGTGGTGTGCTATGCTTCCATTGACAGATGATGGAAAATCTAATGGGAGTTATTCAGTAGGTTCAAACATGGATGCACCTCCCACTAATGTCAATTCTAATCGGCAATTATACAACTTCAAGGGTTCTATAATTTACAACAAATTAAGTTCATTTACTCCAACTACATAGCTATGAGAAAGATATTAGTAAGTATTATATCAGTGATTATGCTGGCTTCCATATCCTGTTCCATGTATTACTGCAATGGGTATAAGAAAATATCTGATGAGTTGGCTGTTGCAGTGAATAACAATAAGGCATACTCCTTGAAGAACAGTTCCCTGAAGAAGGAAAATAGAGTGTATAAGCTAACTGCTGAGCAGCTTGAGTATTACAGTGATTCCATTACTGTTGAAATGGACAGGATTAGAAAGGAGTTGAAGATAAAGGATAAGGATTTGCAATACTTACAATATCTGTTATCTACATCAGAAAGAATAGATACTGTTACTTTCCAAGATACCATATTCAGTGAAACAACATTCCATGTTGATACTCTGATTGGGGATAAATGGTATCAGTTGAAGCTGGGAATGAAATTCCCTAATGTCATTACAATGCATCCTAAATTTGTAAGTGAGAAATACATAGTTACACATAGCAAGAAAGAGACTATAAATCCTCCTAAGAAATTTTTTCTGTTTAGATGGTTTCAGAAGAAACATAGAGTAGTGGAAGTTACTATTGTGGAAAATAGTCCTTATGTGAATAATAAGCAGCAAAAATTTATTGAAATAATTAAATGACATGATTGACCTAGGTATATTAATTACTGGAGGAGTAGGGATAATAACCACAGTAATCAGTGGTTGGACTTCTTGGTTCTTTGCAAGAAGAAAGTATAATAGTGAGGTAGATAATAACCTTATAGAGAACATGCAGCAGTCTTTGGAGTTTTATAAGAAGTTGTCTGATGACAACAAGGACAGGCTTGACGAGGTTCTTAAAAGAAATGCAGAGCTGGAACAGGAGATAAAGGATTTAAGGAATCAGATGTTCAGTCTCATGAACTCCATCTGTACTGACCTTACTTGTCAGTTGAGAAAAAGAAACTTGAATTTATTTAATGAGCAAAATGGAACTGATAGTAGACAGGAAATGGAAGAAACAGAATTACACGATAAGTAACCTCCTTGTAGATGGGAAGTGGTTCTGTAATGTACTTGAAGATACTGATAGAGAATTAGATGACAGCATGAGTGTCGCTAAAATCAAATCCTTAAAGAAATCAGGCATTACAGCAATCCCTAGTGGAACTTATGATGTAACTTTAGATGTATATAGCCCTAAGTTTGGGCCTAAATCTTTCTACAAAGAGACATGCAATGGCAAATTACCCAGACTTCTTAATGTAAAGGGGTTTGATGGTATCCTTATACATGCAGGTAATACAGATAAGGATACTTCAGGATGTCTCTTGGTAGGTGTAAACTCTGAAGTTGGTAAGGTTCTGAATAGTCAGGATACATTCAGGAAGCTATATAAGCTACTTCAAGAGGGCAAGAATAGAGGTGAGAAAATAACCATAAAAATTCTATGATATGGCAAAGAAGTGTGGTTGCAAAGGAAAAGGTAAGAACAATAGAGGTAAATGATTATGGATGCAAGAATAGTTTCAAATCAAGTTATAAATAGCCTTCAAATATCTGTACTGAAGGAGGTGCCTTCAGGGAACTTCAATCCCGGAGTCAACTTCCTACTGAAGAATATATCTGATGATGATGTAGAAGTTACTATAATTCCAGCAGGACAAAAGGATAGCATAAAGACTATTCTAGGTGTTGGATGGAATCCAGAGATATGTAAAGGTGTTATAAATGCTCCTTCAGGAGTTCTTCAATATGGATATTAAGATATGGCAACAGCAATTATAGGTACATTAAAGCATCTTCCTAAGGCATCAATACTGCCTACTTTACCAGAGACAGGTAGACCTAACAGGATATATTTTATCCCCAATGAAGACCCTACAGAAGATAATAGGTATAATGAATATCTATGGGTAAAGGATGAGACTTATCCTGATGGCCATTGGGAGCTTGTTGGTCCTACCATAATAGACCTGACTGATTATGCCACTAAGGAAGAGGTAAGTGATTTGAAAGACTCCATAGGTGAGCAAATAAAGAAGTATTTGCCCTTATCAGGAGGTACAATGGATAAGGGCAGCAACATATCCTTCCCATCAGATAGTGGGAGTACTGTGTATAATGGTTCTGGAATATCAGTGGGTGGCAAAGCCAGTACTGACATCCTACATGCAGCAGGAGGCACTACTAAAATCAAGACCTTGAATGGAGAATCTATATTAGGAGAAGGTAATATTATAATAGACCCTTCAAGTGTTCCAGTATCTTTAAGCTGGTATAATAGGACTAGCAGTCAGCAGGATGCCACAATAAACCTGATGATTGGAGATACCACAGTAAACCTATTCCCTAATATATTCAAATTATTTAAGGCTGGTAAAATTTCCACTTCCGAGTCCCTTAGTATAGAACTTACTGCTAATCCTGGGGTAAGTGGGACACCACAAGTTCCTACCTCATTATGCCAGTGGAGCATACCTTTGGCTGACAGTAATACCGCAGGTATTATATCAAGTGAGGATAAGGCTAAGTTAGATAACCTATCTGACCCAAAGAATTTGCTAGCTTATGGTGTGGAATGGGATTCTACCAATAGTAGTCCTGTACTTACTAGAATAGGTAACATGAGCCTGCATAAGTCTCTCCCAATACAATCAGCATTAAGAGGATGTGTATGCCAAGGTAAAAGGATAATGTATTATTTGGACCCAAATGACTGGTCTAAGAAAGCAGATGGTACAGATTCCAGATTGGATGGATATGATGGTACTGTACAGGTAGAAGTACCTGAATTTTATTTGTGGTCTGAAACGGAAGGAACCAAATCCAGAGTATATGTGTCTACCCAAAAAGTAGTTCCTTATGCTATAAGGATTCCTCATATGTTGGTAGATGCTTATAGGAGTACTGTACTTAATGAAGTACCTGAGAATATGGGCTATTTATCTACACTTCAAGTAAATAGTGCTGTTTCAGTTGTAAATACCTCTTCTTATTGTAGAGGAGGAAATAATAGCTCTAGCAATGATACCTACTTGGAATCGGATAAATTCAGGACTAATTTAGGAAAACCTAGAACAAGCACTAGTAGGGCAAACTTCAGAACTTATGCCAAAAATGCTGGCAAGATGTTGCTTACTTATGAGTACTACAAGGCAATATTCTATTGGTTGTATGTTATAGAATATGCAAACTTCAATAGTCAGGCAAACTATGTTGAAGATTTGACTGAAGATGGATATAGACAGGGAGGGCTTGGCAATGGAGTTACTACTTGGAGTGATACTGTTTGGAATACTTATAATGGCAGATGCCCAATAACTCCATGTGGATATTGTAATGAGTTTGGTAACTTTACTGGAATTAAGGACTTGGTAATTCCTGCTTCAGATGGTATCAATACCATAACTTTCAAAGTACCAAGGTGGAGAGGATTTGATAATGTGTTTGGAGATATTTGGACTAATCTGGATGGTATCCTAATAGATACTCCTGTCGATGCCAGTGAGTCCACACCAAACTATGTGTATATTATAAATGACCCTGATAAGTTCACTGATACTTTGTCAGATGCACCTACCAATGCGGATAGAGTAGTAGTATCAGGACATACAGGAGGGTATATTACAAAGTGGGCATTAGGGGAGTATGCAGATATAATACCTGTTAGTGTTGATGGTTCTGCAACTACTTATATGTGTGACCGTTACTGGGTAGATTATGATAATACTCAGAATACTCTACTGGTTGGTGGCAGGGCTGGTTATGATTCTACTGCTGGCTTGGCTGGCTTCCTTTCTTCTTCTGGTTCGGATTTTGTTGTTGCTCATGTCGGCTTTAGGTGCTTAACACTGATAAGTTGATTTGATAAAGAAAAGAAAATCATAGTTTCACTTGGATATTACCAAGTTTTATCCATCAATAGACCATAACATATTGAAATCCATAATTTCTCGTAAGATAAAGGACACTAAGGTGCTTGAGATTCTGTATGAGATTATATAGATTCAGTGAACGGAATTAAGAGGTAATCTTACCCTTTCTTTTTGTCCATATTGCAAGTATTTTTATATGCTACTAATAAGTGTTTTATTTACTATCTTGCAGATATGCAAAACTTTACTTACCTTTGCACTGTTTTAAGAACAAAAAGGTAGAAGAGTATGGAAGAAGAACTTAGCTTAGATAACATCTTAGGAGCAGAGGAGATTGAGAATCTGTTTGTAGAAGATGAGGATACGCAGGCTACCCCACCTGCAAATGAGGAGCCTCCTAAGAAAGAGGAGGAGCCAAATAAGGATAAAGAAGAAACTACTGAGGTTGTTGATGTAGATAACTTATTTACTAATACACCAGAGAGCGTAGGTAGTGGAAAAGAAAATACAGAGGAAAAGGAAGATACCACTCCTAAAGGGGATGGCACTTCTCCCAAAAACTTCTACTCTTCCATTGCCAAAGCCTTGAAAGAGGAAGGTATCTTCCCAGCCCTTGATGATGAGGGCTTATCTAAGGTTAAAGACCCTGAAGACTTTAGAGATTTAATTGACCAACAGATAAAGGCAGGTCTTGATGAAAGACAGAGAAGAATTGATGAAGCCTTGAATGCTGGAGTTGAACCTACAGAGATTAGAAAGTATGAGAATACTATAAACTTCCTTGATTCTATTAAGGAAGAGAATATCTCTGATGAAGGTGATAAGGGAGAAAAACTTAGAAAAGACCTGATTTATCAAGACTTTATCAATAGAGGTTATAGTAAGGAAAGAGCTGCAAGAGAAGTGCAAAAGTCTTTCAATGCTGGTACTGATATTGATGATGCAAAAGAGGCTTTGAAAAGTAATATTGACTTCTTCAAAGATAAGTATGATGAGCTTGTCAATGAGGCTAAGTCAGAAGCAGAACAGGAAGAGAAAGAAAGAAAGAAACAGGCTGAAGAGCTTAAATTATCAATCCTTAATGACAAGGATGTGTTTGGGGATTTATCAATAGATAAATCAACAAGACAGAAGATTTATGATAACATAGCTAAGCCTGTGTATAAAGACCCAGAGACAGGAGAGTACTTTACTGCTATCCAAAAATATGAGATGGAGAACAGAACAGACTTCCTAAAGAACATTGGGTTACTTTTCACACTAACTGATGGCTTTAAGAACCTTGATGGTTTGGTGAAAGGTAAAGTAAAGAAAGAAGTAAAGAAAGGTCTTAGAGAGCTGGAATATACTCTCAACAACACAGCAAGAACCTCAGATGGTAATCTAAAGTTTGTCAGTGGAGTTGATGAGGACCCTGAATCTTTCATAGGAAAAGGGTGGAATCTTGATGTCTAAGCTATGTTTAAGTCTGGTATTTACTTATGGAGAAATAAAATTACTAATGGTTTTATAAAAATAATTTATAATTTTTAATATTTTTTGACGATGGCTGGAAAATTAGGTAAGTTTCAAATGGTAGGCTTCCAACACTGGAAGGGCCTTACTAAGGAAAACCACCTTGGTTCTATCTTTCAGTTAGCTCCACAGAAGGCTACAAACCTAATGGTACAACTGCTGGCCTTCTATAGAGGAAAGACACTTGACACATTCCTAAATCAATTCCCAACAAGAGAGTTTGAGGATGATAATGAATACTACTGGGATGTTATTGGTTCTTCAAGGAGAAACATTCCTCTTGTAGAGGCAAGAGATGAAAATGGTACTGTTGTTACAGATGCCAGTGGTATGATTGGAGAGGGTACTTCTCCCTTCTATCTTGTTTTCCCTGAGGACTGGTTTGCAGATGGTGAGTACATTGTAGGTAATCTAAATGAGCTGTACCAATTCAGAATTTTAGGAGACCCTAGAATGGAAGGTACCAATGCAGTGTATAAGGTAGAGCTTGCTGGTGGTAACACAGCA
>ENA-OPFE01000094-OPFE01000094.1-human-gut-metagenome-genome-assembly--contig:-NODE-94-length-13169-cov-2.774973_pt1 | contig 13169 bp, 8 predicted proteins | sample MGYA00241711_ERZ501553 | MGnify/ENA primary metagenome ERZ501553 (study PRJEB25962, sample SAMEA2042302) | human gut metagenome | biome: human gut; feature: human-associated habitat; material: faeces... | reverse complement strand
AACAGAGCCAACAACCTAATTCGTCAGAGATTGAATTAATCGATTAAATATTACGGGTAATATTTATTTTAACTGGGATGATATCTGCATAAGCAGGTATTGTCTCAGTTATATAATAAAGAAAAATTGAGCAGGTATACATTATGATATGGACTTTAAGCATGAGAATTACAATATATGTAATATGCTTTATTTTCGGAATAATAATTGGCAGCTTCGTGAACGTATTGATATACAGACTGCCCTTACATGAGAACATAGTAACAGAAAACAGTCACTGTATGACATGCGGACATAAATTAAAATGGTATGATTTATTTCCATTATTCAGCTACCTTTTTTTAAGAGGAAAATGTCGGTATTGTAAAGCAAAGTTATCAGTTCAATATCCATTAGTAGAATTCATTAATGGATTATTTTATGTATTAATATTTATTTTTAACGGAATTAATGTAACAAGTATATGTTACGCACTGTCGGTATCCATGCTGATTGCCTTAAGTGTAATTGACTGGCGTACATACGAGATTCCGTTTGGACTTAACATAGCCATATTGGTATTTGGAATAATTAATATGGCATTTAATTATAAGAATTTCCTATATTATCTGATAGGAATGGTCTGCGTAAGCGGATTCCTACTTTTGTTATATCTTATTACAAAGGGAAGAGGAATAGGCGGCGGTGATATTAAGTTAATGGCAGCCGCAGGACTTTTACTTGGTTGGAAACACATAATACTGGCACTGATTCTGGGATGCATCATTGGTTCTGTTATTCACATTATATTGATGAAAGTAAGTGATAAAGGCAGAATGTTGGCATTTGGACCATATCTGTCTGTAGGAATAGTTATATCAATGTTGTGTGGAGACCGGTTATTAAATTGGTATTTAGGTATTTTTCAATAAAATAAATTAAGATGTTTACCAGGCATCGACCAGGGAGGAAATATAGAAATGGCGTCAACAGTTTTAGCTATTACGGTAGGTAACGATACCACTAAGATAAGTGAAGTAATGTATTCTTCACACCGAATTGTTCGAGTATCATATTCTAATACAATTCCTACACCAAAGGATTGTGTAGAAGATGGTCAGATAAGAGATCCTAAGGAATTGGCAACAGCCATAAGAGACGAACTTAGGAAGGGCGAAATCATCACTAAAGATGTAATTTTTGCCATTCAGTCCAATAAAATTATCAGTAAAGAAATCGTGGCACCTTATATGAAGGAAGCCAGATTAATGGAATATATTGTTACGAATGCAACAGAATATTTTCCTGTTAATATAGATGAATATGTCTTTACATATTCCATACTTGAGAACATTATTGATGTATCAGAGAAAAAATACAGATTAATGGTTATGGCAGCACCAATGGGTATTGTCGAAAGATATTATGACGTTGCAGACATGCTTGAATTAAGGGTACTTGATCTTGATTATGTTGGTAACTCTACATTGCAGTTAATGAGATTGCAGATTGATGATTCACCTACCCTTTCTATCCAGATGGGTGATGAAGCAACAATCATTAGTATATTTAATAAGAATGTCCTTCAGCTTATGAGATCTGTTCCATACGGACGATCAACCGTTGCCAATGCAATAGCGGAGAAGAGGGATATTTCCTATGAAGAAGCGTTAACTGTCCTTGACAATGAACGTGTACTTAAAGAAAGTTTTTCCGACGGAGATTATATAACGGGTTCGTTAAAATATCTCGCTAATAATATCAGCCGTGTAATTGACTATTATTCAACAAAGAATCCTGATGTTACTATCCAGAAGGCTGTAATGGTAACTGAGGGTAAGTCAATCAGGGCACTTGAGACACTTCTTTCTTATGAAATTGGTCTTAAGATTAAAAAAATTGATGAACTTAACCAGGTTATTGCGGATGACAGACTTAATATGTCTTTGTCAGAACTTACAGGATACCTTTCCAATATCGGATGTGTTATCCAGCCTGTTAACTTTGTTCCAAAGTCCGCACTTATTAAGGCTAAGAAGACTAATGATAATAAATATTTAAGACTTATAATTATGGGAGCCGTTTTTGTTGCAGCAGTAATCGTGCTTATTCCTCTTGTAGGCAACATAAGTAAGAGAACAGAGAATAACGGACTCAAATCAAACATTAAAAAGATAGAGGGCATTAAGACAGTAGTTAATGATTATTATCTTTCAAAAGATAAATTCACAGACATATCAACATTCTATGCACTTGCATCCAATGCTGATGATGACCTTCATAAGTTTATTGAATTCCTTGAAGAGGATATGCCTTCGGATATAGGACTTACGTCCTTTTCTGTTTCCGGAGGAGCCGTTACAATGAACTGTACCGGCAGTTCCAAGGAAACCCTTGCCCAGTTCCTCGTTACATTAAAGAAACAGAGTAACATATCATCGGTTAATTGTGCATCTGTATCCGAGGCAACAGATGATAACGATGCGATAACAGACAGCTATACAATTACATGTGTATTTAGTCAGTTTCCTACACAGACAGAGGAGGGCGATGAATAATGAAGTTAAATGACAGAGAAAAGAAATTAATATTTATAGTAGTTGGTGTAATACTTATTGCTCTTTCTTACTTTATTGGATACAGAAAGATTTCAGCTGCCAATAATAAACTTGATGATAAGATTGAGGAAAACAGAACCTTATATAACAATCTTAAAGAGATGCAGGCAAGAGAGAAACAGTACCTTGAAGATACAGAATATTATACATCAGAATATAATACTCTTCTTGGTAGTTTTGACACAGGATATTCACAGGAATATTCGATTATGTTTGTTGACCAGATTGAGAAGGACACAGGAGTGTGGTTCTCACAGGTATCACTGGCTGATACGGCAGCACTTTATACATTTGGTGCAATTACATCTTCTAACCCTATGACACAGGGTGCAGCGGTATATACTTCAGATTATGTAGGTTATGGAACAACACTTACACTTTCTTATAAGACATCTTATGCAGGTTATAAGGAACTTATCGAATATCTTAATACTTATAAGTTCAAATGCAGGATTGATTCTGTAAATGCTACATATAATGCTGATGATGATGAAGTATCAGGATCAATGATACTTAATATATATGCAATAACAGGTTCAGACAGAAAGTTCCTCGGAGCACCTGTCCAGAATAAGTTTACGGGAACAGAAAATATCTTTAACTCATCAACATTTACACCTGGTACTAATGCTGATGAAGAAAATGGTAATAATATTGTAACAGACTATGATTACTATATCGCACTTGACTCATTTAAGTCAGACGCAGACAGTGTTGTAATCGGCCCTAAGGGTGATTCCGCTGCAACAAGAATTTCTAAGAATTCGTCTGAAAGAGAAAAAGTTACAATTACATTTAGTGGCAAGGAAGGTAAATATACAGTATCATACGCAATAGGCGATACAGTATATCCTGCAACTAATTATGAAAATGGTGTTGAATTCACACCGGGATCAATGCTTTCACTTCTCGTGGTTGGAACAGACAGAGACCCTGAAGGAGAAGATATAAACGGAGCAGACGCAACTATTATTAACAACACAGATATGAAGTTATACGTTAAGATAGTTGATGATGACGAAAATCCAAGATTTAAGATTAGAGAAAAATCAGGTGAAGTAGTTGTTTATGAATAGGAGTGATTATGATGAGACATCCACGTAAAGCCGGAAAACAGAATATGGGATTTTCACTGGTGGAAGTTCTTGTTACTTTAGCACTTATTTCAGTTTTAAGTATTCCGCTTATCCAGACCTTCATTAATTCAGCGAGGGTGAATGGCAAAGCAAAAAGTATGCAGAATGCTACAGACATTGCCCAAAGTATCTCAGAATACTTTGGGGCAATGCCTTTAGATGCACTCAAGACCGCTTACCAGGGTAAATATACTTCCATGTCTGATGGCAGGATTGTATTTACCAATATAGGTGACGGTATTAATAAGGACTCTGATGGTGTGGATTATTACAAAGGATCTGACACTGAAAAATTCTATGTATCGGTAATTGTTGACCCTACCGGATATTCTAAAGATGATAAGACGGGAATGAATGACTATATAAGACCCGGTATCAATAACCTCAACGAAAATTCCAGCATTACATGTCGTAGTAAATTAGAACAATATGATAAGAATATTGTTAATACTTTTGATGAAAAAGGTGTGAAAGTAACTGATAAGAGCAAGATAGTTAAGAAATCCGTTTTCACAATCTATGAGAATGAATCAACAGTATATGCCGGTAAGGTAGAATATAAATATTACCTGGACATAACATATACATATAACAACAAGAATATAGAGTACAAGAATATAGAACTTGGTATCGGAACAGTGGATAAGGCAGGCATTGCAGGACCTAACCTCTATATTATCTATACGCCTGTACTTGGCATGTATGGCAATGAAAATGTTGCAAAGGATGAGATTACTGTTAAATACAGACCCGATAGTGAAAAAGCAGATTGGGAAAAGCCGGTAAATGTATATCTTGTAGAGCAGACAGTTAACTATGGAAGTACAGAAGATACTAAAGTATCTCTTAACAAAGATAATATAAAAATTGAATGTTATAACAATTCAAGCGAAAGTAATAAGCTTGGTTTTTATACCAATGTTGCCGGCTGGACGGGTGAGAATTCTTCCCTTACAGAGGGTGGAAGCTCTATTAATAAATTATATAATGTCAGTGTATATATCTGGAAAGATAAGACTGATGGTATGACTATTAAAGCAGACAAAACTTTGGATATAGCAGATGATTATTTTACAAAGGTTGACAGCGTTAAGGAGGGATAATCATTGAAGAAGCATTTTAGAAGATTCAGAAAAGATAATAAAGGTGTTACTTTAGTGTTAGCCATTGTGGCAATTGCTTTTGTAGGCGTGCTTGCAAGTGCAATCCTTTCTGCAGCGGCAACCAACTACAGACTTAAAATTATGGATAAGTATTCTAAAAATACCTTTTATAGTGCTGATTCCATAACAGAAGAGATTCATACAGGTCTTGGAATTATGTGTTACAAATCCCTGGAAGAAGCTTATGATTATGCGGCATCCAATCTCGGAAAGTATTCTGTTACCGGTGGTGTAGTTACCATGAACAGATATAATAATGAGATGGTAAATAAAAATATGAAAGAAAAGTATTATAACATAACCGGCAAGAAAATCTTTGGAGAATCTTTCAATACAGCTGACAAAGAAAGTGCAATTAAGTATTTTAATACACTTATTACTAAACCTGAAAAGGCAAAGGTAGTAGGATATTCAAGTTTTGTAGCGGATGCTGCTTCATATACCTACACATTCAAGGATGTTGCAATCAGATACCTTGAAGATAAAAAGGAACCTTATTACTCAACCATAAAGATAGATATTAAGATTACTTATCCGGATATAGATATTGATTTTATAGCTGATGAGAAAGAATGGAAATCATACTTTAATTATTGTCTCATTGCAGATGATAAGATAGAAATCGGTGCAAGTCCCGAATCGAGAGGTATTGTTGATGTTTATGGGGGAATGTACTCCGGTGGTAATGTTGATGTATTCAGCGGAAGTTCCCTTACACTTCAAGACGGACTCTTATTAAATGGCCAGCTTAAAGTACCTTCAGTGATTGTATCAAAAGGCGATATTAACCTTCCGGGAGGAAGCAGTGCATCCGTATTAAAAACAGGAAACGGAAGTATCTGGTGTAACGGAATTACAGCCGGCGGCGATGGAGGAAGAGGAGATGTACTTTATACTTCAAATCAGGCAAGGACTTATGTAGCAGATGATTTATCACTTAATGGTGACGACTGCAATATAACAATAAAAGGAAAATATTTAGGCTTCGGAAGAAATAATGCCAATACCAGTGATCCAACAGGAAAGGCGTCTACGAGTTCAGCAATAATTGTAAACGGAAGAAACTGTACCCTTGATATGACGGATATTAATTACCTTTTACTTGCAGGTAAGGCTTATGTAAAATTAACTGATGATTCCTCTTATGTGACAGGTGATTCCATGGGATTAAAAGGTAATCAGGAAATATATCTTGTACCATCAGGTTATCTGAAGAAAAAACAGGATAGTTCAGACGGTACTTATGTAGCTAATCCTACATCTAAACCTGAAAATGTAGCGATAGATTTAAGCTCTTTCTTTGCATACAGGCTTGGACTTCTTACAACTACCGGATATGTGGAGAAAAAGGATGCAAATGGTAAGACATATTACTATCTTGATTTCGTAGACAATGCTGCACAGAATGAATATGTTAAATGTATTGCACAGAATGGTTACCTTGAAGGTTTATTTAAATCAAAAGGTCTTTCATACACAGATGATGATATTGTAGAAATGAATGCAATTAAAACCACAATCGAAATGGGTCTTGCAAGATTCTTTGACAAGAATACTGAAATAAAGATTGCGTCAGGTGCAACAGTATATACAAGCGGCACTCTTTTACAGGTAACCAAAGAGAGCGGATATTCTTCAACAAGTATTTTGGGAACTAATATGGAGTATTCATCCGTTTTGAATGCCAGCACTAATGCTGCCAATAAATATAAGTTAATCAAGTCATTCCTTGCTCTTGATGATACTGTGGATTATACCGATTTCCCTGAGAATGTGACTATTGATGGTTCTATTCACAAAATAGAATTTGATACAAGCAATAATCCTGTTCTTTTGACACCTTATGAGAGAACAGTTAATAAGGAAAAACTTGACACCCTTAAAGAAAACATCATATTTAATGAAAATGGTACGATAGCAGCGGTAATTACCTCAAAAGCAGAAGGGCAGTCAGGCTCTTATGCAATTCCTAATGGCGTGACTAACGGTGTTGTCCTTGGATATGGTGTTGATATTGTTGTTAATAGTAACTTTGAAGGACTTATAATCACTGACGGCAAGATAACTGTTAAAGGTTCGGCCCGGGTGACAACAGGAATAAACAACAGGGCAGAACTTACCCTTGATGTATATAAAGAAGTAGCAAAGTATTTTAATGCTTTCCAGGAAACAAGTGATACTAATAAACTTGATGAAGTCGAAATGAATCAGCTTCTTAATTTCAGCGAATGGAGAAAGAATGAGAATGTCGATTATAACTAACAGAACCGGACAACATAATAACAAAGGTTTTTCATTACTGGAACTTTTGGTTGTAGTTGCAATTATGGCAGTACTTACGGGAATTATTTCGATTACATACAGAACCGTTAATAAAAGTAATGTTAATAAAGCAGCAAGTATAGTTGATGATTACCTCTCTCTGGCAAGGGAAAAAGCTAAGACTGTTTCCGCTTATGAGTGGAATATGACAATTTCTGTAGGCGATGACGGAACAGAAGTCAGCTATGTTAAGAAAGCGGAAAAAGAATCCGACAAAGCTAAAATGGATAGCAAAACACTTCCTAAGAATGTTAAGTTCAAGATTATTGATGATAAAGGTAATGAAATCAGACTGGATAATACCATTAAAGAGGTAAGTGTTGCATTTAATTCCCTCACAGGAAATGTAGCATCGGTATATTTTTCAAACGGTTCAAAAATAGATGTTACCGATAGTTCTTATTGCGACTTCATTGCATATTATAAGGAGAAGGACAGGGGCGTAAGACTCTATTTTGTAACCGGTAAACATTCACAGATATGAGGCACATGACTATGAAATTAAAAAAAGGTAAAAAACATAATAATAAAGGTTTTACCCTCACAGAGGTTCTTGTAGCACTGGCGGTAAGTTCTGTTGTCATAACAATAGTTATTGCATTTATATCCCAAGGGTCAAGATTTTATAAGACCCAGAGCAATACTATTAACCTTCAGAATGAGCTTCAGGAGACATCTAATGTAATAACGGATACTCTTCAGGAGGCAACATACTTATCTATTACATCGAACAGTAAAAATCTTGAAGTATATACAGGTTCTTATGAAATTAAAGAAGGAAAGAAGCTATTTACATCCGTTAAAGGATCGTCAAGATACATATTGAGGGATGGAACCGGAATATACGTCTTTGATAAAGCTGACACAGGTTATATTAGCGAAAAAGATAAGCCGGGATACAGGTATTCCAACAATATTGAAGAAATTACAGTAAATATCAGTGATAAATGTAAGACTGAAGTAGCCGATAGTGAAGTTATAACACAGCCCGTCATGCTTGATGTATATATCAAAGTAACACATAACGATACGTCAAGATTTGAGAATAAGACAATTACCTTAAGAAATAAAATTCAAAGCCTTGAAGTTAATGGTGAATTATACCAAATAGGCTCAAAGGGTTCACAACTTGTACACGTAGAGAAGTAACAGGATTAAAGTTAAGTTTTAGTGAGGTTGATGCAGATGAAAACAAAAAAAAGGACATTTGGAATAGTTATTTCCGTAGCTGTGCTTGTAGCCGCAATAATTACGGGAGTTATTCTGAAGAGCAACACAAATACCAATGCTGCCGTTATTAATGATAATGGTGAGAAGCCAATATTCATTGATAACAAGAAGCCAATACTTGACAGGCTTATGGCTGCTAATGAAAAACTTGTAATTCTTGAGATTGTACCATATAAGAATGCAAGTGTATTTAATATGCTTACAGGATCTTCTAAAGTAAGAGAGACATTGGAAAAACACAAAGCGGAAATATACAATCAGTTTTTATATAATAAGAAAGAGAATGGTAATATCACAACCGTAACTGTTCAGGGTACAGCATCATTCCATCATCCTTATACCATTTCCTATAACAAGATGACTAAAGAATATACGGTTAATTATCCTAATTTCTTCCTTGAAGAGTTCCTTGACGGATATTCTAATCCTTCGGCATTTTCATATTTCAGTGAGAATATGGAAGTCAGGACTGTTGTAGCAGGAGAACTTAAGGAAGAAGACCTTGAAGGTGTATCATTTATATATATATCAAGTTTCCTTGAGGACAAAGAAGTAATTAACTTTAATAATTTTTATGTTAATAATTCTACATCTGTAAAAGACCTTACAGATACAGGTAGCACTCCTACAGGCGCTTATGATGCCGATGGTAATGAATATAAATCTGAGAATGCCGGTAATATCTGGTATGACTGCTATTACAAGAACGATGCGGGCAAACTTGAAATCAGCGATATGAAATGGAATATGGTTCTCAAGCTTATGGAATTTATCTATAAAGGTAATTCTTATACAGGGGATACACCTATACCTGTAGTTGTAAATTATGGTAATCCTAAGAGTAAGGATGCCAATATCCATAAACTTGTCAATCTTATAATGAAGACCTCTAATGAGGAAGGGGCTGCTTATAACGGTGTCAGCACTTATTATAAAGATGTACTTGATGCACTTACTACTAAGAAAAGCGATACAGAAGAATATACTAACTCCTATGGACTTGTAACAGGTGCATATCAATATAACGGCGAGAATTATACAGACTGGGGTAACACCAGTGTACCTTTCTTTGACATGAAATGTACCGAGAGCGGTGAATTTACCTTTAACTATGTATATAAGACCAGCAATAACGGTAATGATTCCATTTTCTCAATAGGTAAGACGAATGTTGGTATGCTTACTGATAACGGAACTGCCAAGGAAAGGGAAATTATAAGTGGTAATAACTATTACGTTACAGATATATTAAGATACCTCCTTGGTGTTGATGAAAATAGCGATGAAGTAATTAAAGTTCTTGAAATTGAACCATGTCAGGATTTCCTTTATTCGGATACAAACAATCAGACAACGGTTGACCGTATTATGGAACTTGCAAGGGCTTTGCATATAAGAAGTTATACAAGAACTGACGGTACTGTAGCAGCTTATAATGGAATTGCAGATAAGAAGATTGAATTTAAGTGTATGACGAGTCTTCAATTTAACGGTATGAATGAAGATCTTATATCGGAATACGATATTATCTATATTGGTGACAGATCAGGCATGATGAATTCAAGAATAGTGAACGGGGATAGCGAAAACAAACTTGCAGACCTTAACGGTACCATCCGTTACAGTTCTGTATATAAGGATTCATCTCTTTCAAACAGATTCGTCACTTACAATGACAGGAAGCTGGATGGATATGCATATCTTGCATTTGGTGATTTAATTAAGACTGAGCAGGCACTTTTAGGTTATCTTCCTTCTGATTATGAGAAGGTGGATGCGACAAATAAAGGTTATGCATTGTATTCTGAACCTAAGACTACCGGTCTGAAAGAAAATTCAAGGGTACTTTTTGATATTAACGTTGAGAGTCTCTGGACACCTCTTATATATAATACATATAAGACATCAGGAAATAAAGCTGTATATACAGTTAAGAAATTAAGAAATGATATTGGAGGACCTGTAACAAATCCTACACGATATGATATAGAACTTGGCAATGCAAGATATTCATGCAATGATTTCACCGAGAAGAAGATGAAAGAAATCCGTGAATTCATAGATTACGGTAATCCTGTAATAATGGCGGATGATGTCTACAACTGTATTAAAGATGAGTATTACAACAAAAAAGGTGGATTTGTATATCCTACATCTAATTTGTACAAATTTGTTAATTCTTATCAGTCATCAGATGAGACTATGTCAGTACTTACAATCTTTTCTGACCTTATGAAGGCTATGAAGAGTGAGAAACTTGAAATCAAATCATGTACAAGTGAGTATTTGAAAGGTATTACATGGACTAAATGTCCTGTAATTGAATACGACAGTGAGAGCCTTGTTAAAGAGTCAAGCGTTGTAGACAAACCTGAGAAATTAAGATTTAATGCTACATTCAGGGCAACACCGGGTAACACTTACAGAGTAACACTTATATATGATAAGAATACAGACGGTAAATTTAATGATCAATCCACAACCGATGATAATAACGAAGTATTATACAGTACTACAATTAAGGCTGAAAGCAAGAACCAGAGTGTGCAGTTTGCTACACCTATTGCAGCTAACTTCAACGGAATGTTCTCGTGGAGAGTCCAGGTTAATGAAATTTCCGGTAACAATGTTATTAACAGAGCTGTATATGATGATTATACTATAATCCGAGGCGAAAGTAAGACTGCAAGGGTTCTTCAGATCCTTCCATCAGGTGGATCGATTACAATGGATCTTTCCAATAATAGTAGTTTTCTTTCACATTTGGATAAAGCTGCTAAGATAATTAACTATGAAATAGTTGTTGAAACAATTTATTCCGATGAATTTGAGCAATTGTATACAGGAAGTAATAAGTATACGGCTGTAGAAGATTAAGATACAGACAAAAATTTCCTTAAAAAAGGCGGAACTGTTAATGGAAAAAATTATGGTGGAAATTATTCAATGGTTGTAATCGGTTTTGCTGACACCTATGGTAAGCAAGATATATCCGATGATAACGGAGCGTTAAGTAATATTATTGACTTTGCTGCTAAGGGAGGTTCTGTATTATTTACCCATGATACAATTGCTTTCTCTAATAATGTCAACTATGGTATATATAAAGACAATGGGGGTAATCTCCAGACAGGTTCATCACAGGATATAACAAGATATGGCGATAAGATGTCCCTTGACTTTACGAGACTTTTCAGGGACTTGGCAGGCATGGATAAGTATAGCGTAACAACAATACCTAATCTTAGCAGTGATACCCTTGATAATGCCCATGTACCTACAGTTATGGATAATAATGGCAATGAGACTTATGTCAGGGAGATACAGGGCCTTAATAACTGGGTATTGTATTTGCGTTCAATGGGACGTCGTGACAATGCATATTATTCCCTTGATAACGGAGCATATCACAGGATGAATAATGGGGGACGTGATAAGAATAAAGAAGTTCTTACAACAACAAAGAATGCATATAACTATGGACTTAATACCATCCTTACGACCAACAGAGCCGATCAGATTAATAAAGGACAGATTTCCTTATATCCATATAATACTACAAGCAGTGATGGTACAATAAAACTTGCAACCACACATGGACAGTATTATGAATTAAACATGGAAGAAGATGATCTTGTTGTATGGTATACGTTGTCATCAGATAGATCAAATTACTATGGTGATAACAAAGGTGATGCCGCAACTAACTACTACATCTACTCAAAGGGTAACATTACCTATTCGGGTGCAGGTCACTCGAACATGGGTGAGTCCAATGAACATAAGCTTTTCGTAAATACAGTTATTAAAGCAATTGCCGCAGGTAACTATAAGCCTGAGGTTGAAGTACTTAACGGTTCAAGAGTAAGGGGAAGCAATTCCTATGTCATCTATACAAGCTCATTGGATAGTGAAATTAAGGTAGAATTCAAGGCAACCGATGCCGACCTTGCAACAAGAGAGACAGTTCAGACCATGTACAGCAATGAAGCTGATATATTAAGCCATATCGGACGATTTGACAAGGGTGATGTATATTGGATTGACGGTAACGGTGATGAGAAACTTCTCATCCATTATCAATACGGAACAGACAACATTCTGTTAAATGGTGAGAGAAATACATTTTATATATGTGACCCTTACAACAACGATAAGAATACCAATGTTAAGTATGCAGATAAGGCTGTTATGAAGGCGTGCTATGACACATATGTGAAAGCAGGAACCGTAAAACTCAAATTTGTAGCTATTGACTCAAAGGGCGAATTTGGAAGTGCGGATGCAACAATTTTGAATCATGACTTGTTTGACCTTGACTGATATGTAATTTTTAAAGCCACGTTTTTTTGAAAAAGCGTGGCTTTTTTTATTGAAATGTGTTATATTACAGATGTCTTAATTTTTATTTATAATGCTTCCTTTATTAAAGGAGGTTTTTATGATTGGTAAAGTATATTCCGCTGCTGTGACCGGCATTTATGCAGTACCTGTTGAGGTACAGGCGGACGTGGCACCGGGTATTCCGTATTTTGAACTTACCGGAAATCTTGCCGGTACGACGAAAGAGGCAAAGGAACGTGTCCGTATTGCCATTAAGAATTCTAAATTTCAGATTAATCCCTCAAAGATAACAATTAATATGATTCCTGCCAATATACGCAAGGAGGGAACATCTTATGACCTTGCCGTTGCTGTGGCAGGTTTTTCTTCCGGTGGGG
>ENA-OPFE01000083-OPFE01000083.1-human-gut-metagenome-genome-assembly--contig:-NODE-83-length-14050-cov-2.877956_pt1 | contig 14050 bp, 14 predicted proteins | sample MGYA00241711_ERZ501553 | MGnify/ENA primary metagenome ERZ501553 (study PRJEB25962, sample SAMEA2042302) | human gut metagenome | biome: human gut; feature: human-associated habitat; material: faeces... | reverse complement strand
CATCAAAGCCCTGGGACTTAAAGAGCCATATACCGGCACCTGCGAGCTTGTCAGTGGGGAAATCGCAGAGGATTTAACTTATTATTTTGCCTCAAGTGAGCAGACACCGTCCTCCGTGGGACTTGGTGTCCTTATGACAAAAGACAATACCGTCAATGTCGCGGGTGGTTTTATTATCCAGCTTATGCCTGACGCAACGGAGGAGACAATATCAATTGTCGAAGAGAAAATTTCCACAATAAAATCCGTAACTTCAATGCTTGAGAACGGACTTGACCCAGAGGTCATAATTAATCTTATTCTCGGCGGACTTGACCCGGAGATTCTTGATAAAATGCCTGTCAGATTCTATTGCAACTGCTCTAAGGAGCGTGTATCAAAAGCACTCATCACAATCGGCAGAAAAGAGCTTGACAATATTATTGAAGAAAATGAGCCTATAGAGGTTAAATGCCATTTCTGCAACAAGGCATATAATTTTACAGTGGATGAGCTAAAGAAATTAGTTTGACTTATAGTTCCTTGTGTGTTAGATTTATAGTGTCGTTTTGTAAGACAACTTTTATAATTTTTGGAGGTATCACGATGAACAAGGGTACAGTAAAGTGGTTCAATGACCAGAAAGGGTTTGGATTTATTTCTGATGAGAATGGTAAGGATATTTTCGTTCATTTCTCAGGAATCGTTATGGATGGTCATAAGAAGCTCGAAGAAGGCCAGAAGGTTGAATTTGAAGTAGCCGATGGAGCTAAGGGACCACAGGCAGTTAATGTTAAAGTTATTTAATTAACTGCAGCACATAAGATAATCAACAAGTTTACAGTGTGCCTTTTTCAATTATATATATTTATATTTTGTCAAAAAGTATATTGTCATTCAAGTAGGATTATGATTAGCCCTGTCAGATTGACAGGGCTTTTACATTGTTAAGGAGATATTTTTTTATGCAGAATGAGACATTAGAATCAGTAACTCAGGCAATTTCATACGAAGGATACGATATGACTGCCAAGGTTTCAAATGGTAAAATTGCAGCAGGTATCATAGGAATTGTCGTGATTCTTGCTTTCGTTGTAGCAACTATTATTTTTATTAGGAAAAAACAGAAGGGTAACGGTTTTGGCATACTCGGAGGCGTGATCACTTACATTTCATTTAATTATTTTGCTCCATCGTTGCTCATTAATCTTATCTTTGTATATTCACCATTTAAGAAGTATGCGGATTCTGTTAATAAAGTAATTGTGTCCACGGCGGCTTTTATTATTGTATATACATTGTCAACAGCTTTTCTTGCGGTTTTGGGCAGGATGCTTGCTAACAAGGTTTTCGCCTACAGGCTAAAAAGCTTCGGAGAGGGCTTCTCTTTCGGACAGGGTATAGCCTATACACAGGCAGCATTCACAATGTCCTCACTTTTCCAGCTTGTGTCACCTATGATAATTATTAACAGAAGCGGGCTTGAGACACTTGTCAGTGGTGCCAAAGACCAGGAGACAGCTACCAAAATGTTAGACAGTGCAATGGAACTTATCGGCTATAAGACATCCGCCATTGTAATGCTCACTATTGTCGCAGTTCTTTTTGTCATATACCAGTTAGCAATAACCATTCCTATGTATGCTGCATACCAGAAAAAAATCCACAAGGGTTATTATGGAATGGTACTTGGCAGCTATATAGTCATTGAAGCAATCCAGTACATGGCAGAGCGTAAAGTTATTAACGTTATCGTCCAGCTTATAGTAACCGCAGTTGTTGTTGCTGCAATCACTTATGTGTGCATCAGAATTTACAACAAGTGCTACAAAGACGAGGAACGTGACCTTGGCAAAGAGAAAGAAGACAAAATCAAGAAGATGACAACAGCCAAGAAGATTCCGCGTTTTGATAACCTCAGCAATCTGTAATTTACGGGAAGATAAGACGACGTCTACCTCAAACGCAGGGATATGACTTGGAGGGAAGAATAACGCATTACACATTTATATATTAAATTCAGTAATAGGTAATATTGCACAAAACATATAGCAAAATTCATAAGATTTTCTACTATGAGTTTTTACCATAATTGTGTATAATATGGGTAGGAGATTAAAAATAGTCTCTATCTTTGAGACGTAGTTCAGGAGCGTCTGGCTAAAAATAACCTGACAATATTGCGAGGGGTTTCTCGATGTCACCTGGCTAATAAAAAATCGAAAAATTGTTTTGTATCTAATAGGAAGCAGTAATGCTTCCTATTTTGCTAGGAGATAAAATGTCTGATATACAATACTGTTATATAACGGAACAATATTATATTGATAATCCAACGTTGATAAAAATTTTAGACATTGCTGATTCGTCGAAATATAATATTCGTACTCATATATGCTTAAATATTCAATTTAATAATAATTCTGTTCTTATCCCATTAAGAAAAAACCTAGGTGAACCAAATAGAAAATTTGGTAAAATAGGATTCTCTGTTCCAAGTCTGAGTAAACCAAAAGCAGGGGTGGATTATCGTTACATAATGATAATAAATAATATAAATTATATCAGATTTGATATTCTCAAAATAAGTAATAGCCAAATAAAAATAATAGAAAACAATTATGAAACTATTGAAAAAGAGGCAATAGAATATATAGAATCCTATATTCGAGTAGCAAATAAAGGACGTGTTGACAGAACTGCAAGATTCAGAGAATCAAGTTTAATTAATTTCCATAAAGAGTTGAATATAGTAGATGCTAACAATAATGTGAGATATAACAATGAAAAAAAGTAAAATTGTTGGAATAGTAGTAATATGTATGTGTGTTATAATTTGCATATTTATTATTAAGGGAAATAATGGAAGTAAAACTATAGATGGTTTATTCAAAAGACTAACGAGAGCAATTAATAATACTGATAGTCAAGCAATTATAAAATGTTTCCCAGAGTTTATGCAGAAACAATTACCTGCCTTGTCTAATAAGTCGATGGAAGAATTTCATAACAAGGTTGGAGATATTTCTTTTGATATTATAAGACGAAGCAGTATTGAATTTGAAGATATAGAGAATGAAATAAATTCACAATACAATTGTAATATTAAATTAGAACGGTGTGCTTTAGTTGAATGTAAATATCACGATGATTTTGGTGCAGAGATCTTTGAAGTTATTAAAATAGACGGAAGATGGTATTTATGTTATATTAGCCATTTCCCTAATCCAATACAGTATTTTGCGGAATAACAGAGTAAACGTATATTCCATATAGAAAACTTTTCATCATAACAGGTGCTGAGCTTAACAAATTAAAGCATACTCACATTTCTGTAAAGGAAAACTCCTTTGGACGGTTCGAACAAGAAATTTATTATGATGTTGTTCATTATAGATATGAAAAATTAAAATCTGATGTATATAGCGTTTTTATATACTTGGTAGGTGCGTATTTTGTCTTATCATTTTTTCCTAATTATATCAATGTTAAATCTTTCGTATCCTTTTGTAATACAATCTTTCGAAAATTGCAATTATTTCATCATCACGATGAAAATAACTATGCTATATTTATTATACAAAACATTGTACTATTAATAATAGTATTGGACAGGTAAATTGTAGTTTACGGAGGCACTAAGCATAGTATGGGCAGGTATAAAACATTTTTATTATTGGGAATCATAATGGCTATATTGACAGGATGCGGTAATACATTTGCTAAAAAGGAATATTATGACACAAATAAGATTGCTGCGGCAGAAGACAGATATTCAAAAGAAAACTCTGTTTTTAATCCGATAGATAATGGATATTCTTTAGAAGTAAAAAAGTTTGATGGCCGTCAGACTTTATGGACAAAAACACTTGAGGATGATGAAGAGATTAATATCAAAATAAAACTAAGTTTATCGGAAGGCACTGTTAAAATCGTCCACGTAGATGGAGATGGGCATGTTACCACAATAATCGAATGTACTCCGGATGATTGTGTAGAGGAGGATATTGTGAAAACAGTATCCTTGAAGCGAGGCCTTAATAAAATAAAAATTATTGGATATGGATGTAAAAATATTGACTTAGAGTTATTGTCATCAGATTGGTAAAAATGATTGAAATTAGTAACAGAAGAACAACAGGCAGGCGGCCTTATGATGAGCATGCCTGTTTTTTTGTGGAAATCTCTACCCAAATCTGGGAAATCAGCCGAAAAGGGTAGAGAAACCCAGTAGCCCCTTAGTCAACCTTTACAAGGTCCTCGTAAGGAACTTTTTCTTTTAATTCACCTGCTTCGATGAGGATATCTTCAAGAAGATCAAAGGATTCCCTGGTAAAGACGGTGTCTTTTTTCCAAGTGTCCTGGGATTTGTATCTTTCAACTATTGTGGTAATGGTGTCAATGTCCGTGTCCTCAAACTGAGGGGCTATGACCTTGGCAATTTCAGCAGAAGAATGAGAATTGACGTAGTCAAGACCCTTCTGGATGGCAGAAGTGAAATCCTTGATGATTTCAGGATTTTTCTCAATGTAGCTCTTTTTAGCGGAGTAGGCGGTGTAAGGAACGTACCCGCTGTCAACGCCAAGGGAAGCAACTACATAACCTTTGCCCTCTTTCTCAAGAGAAGTGGCACCCGGTTCAAATTCAACGGTAAAGTCATACTCTGTATTGCCGGAAAAAGCACCTGCGGTCAGACCGAAGTCAACACTCTGGTCGATTGAGAGGTCGGAGGCAGGGTCAATATTGTTGGCTTTCAGGATATATTCAAGCACCATCTGAGGCATGCCGCCCTTTCTGCCGCCGAGGACATTTTTGCCCTTAACCATATCCCATGAGAAGTTATCAATTTTTTCCCTGGCAACGAGGAAGTTACCGGCACGCTGGGTAAGTCCGGCGAAATTAACGGCATAATCCTTAGAACCCTCCGCATAAGCATAAATTGTGGATTCTGAACCCATAAAACCAATATCGGCATTGCCGGATATAAGGGCAGTCATTGTTTTGTCGGCACCGAAACCTGTTTCAAGAACGAGGTCTATGCCCGCATCCTTGAAATATCCCATCTCTATTGCAACGTATTGAGGAGCATAAAAAATAGAGTGGGCAACCTCATTGAGAACAACCTTTTTCATACCGTTGTCTTTTTTGCCACACCCGGCCTGACAGATTGCAATCAAAATAAAAGCCAGAATAAAACAACAAATTCTTTTTTTCATAATTTACCTCTTAAAAATATCTGTAATCTAAATATATTCCCAAATAAATAAAATGTGATAGAATGAAAGCATGAGCGAATTAATGTATTTAAAAAATTGCAGCTATGAGACAATCGGTGATAAAGACAGCCAGACAGTCTGTTATTTTTTTATGGCGGAAAGAATTAATATAGAGCCTGTTGAAGGAGTGAGGCTCGTCATGATATATCCGTATGACTGGAATTACTGTATGACACCGTGGAAATATCACGATAAAAATATGGGAAAAACAGGGGGCGGAGAAGAATTTTTATCATGGTTTATAAGTGAGATTTATGATGAAAAATATCAGAGGCAGTATATCGGAGGTTATTCCCTCGGAGGACTTTTTGCGCTTTTTGCGGCATGTGAAAAAGAATTGTTTGACGGGGTGATGAGCGTTTCGGGGTCGTTATGGTATCCCGGTGCTTTGGAATATTTTAACGAAAAATCCATTGGCAAAAGAATCGGCAAGATTTATATGTCCCTTGGAGATAAGGAATCCCTTACTAAAAATGCGGAGCGGGAAAAAGTCGGATTTAACACGGAAAAATTGGCAGAAGTATTTGGCAAGAACAAAGAAGTGTTTTTTGAATATAACAGAGGTGGACATTTTACGGACATTAGCGAAAGAATAGCAAAATCAATATTGACAGAAATAAGTTAAAGTGTGAAAATACAAGGGTTAGAGGAAGGAAAGATTAAAATGGAATTCAAACGTGCAGAAAGATTAAATCATTTCCAGACAGGAATATTTGCTGCCCTGGATGAGAAGAAAAGCGAATTAATCAAGGCAGGAAGAAAGGTTTATAACCTCTCAGTGGGTACACCGGATTTCAGGCCGCCTGAACATGTAATGAAGGCTGTGGCTGAATCAGTCAATAATGCTGAGGATTATAAGTATTCCCTTGTGGATTCAGAAGAAATGCTTAACGCTGTGGTTGATTATTATGCGGACAGATATAACACTGTCATAAAGGCAGATGAGATTACGGCAGTAAGAGGAACACAGGAAGGTATGGCACATCTTGGAATGGCAATACTTAATCCGGGAGACGTTGTTCTTTTACCTGACCCGGGCTATCCTGTATTTGAAGCAGGTTCGTATCTTGGAGGCGCAGAGGTGTATTATTATCCTCTCCTTAGGGAAAATAATTTTTTACCTGTGATAGAAGATATTCCGGAAGACGTTCTTAATAAGACAAAATACATTGTTTTGTCATATCCGTCCAATCCTGTGGGGGCATCGGCACCTAAAGAAATGTATGTCAAGATGATTGAATATGCAAAGAAATATAATTTTGCGATTATTAATGATAATGCGTATTCGGATATTATTTTTGACGGCAGGGAAGGTTTTTCATTTTTATCATTGCCGGGAGCAAAAGATGTGGGAGTTGAGTTTTTCTCACTTTCAAAATCTTATAACGTAACCGGTTTAAGAATTTCATTCTGTATTGGTAATAAGTCAATTATTGATGCGTTTAAGCTGCTTAGAAGCCAGTATGATTTTGGTATGTCATATCCGGCACAGAAGGCGGCAATCGCGGCCTTAAGAGGACCGAGAGACAGCGTCAAGGCACAGTGCGCAGAGTATCAGAGAAGAAGGGATGCACTTCTTAACGGACTTAGAAAATACGGATGGAACGTACCTGATTCACACGGAACAATGTTTGTATGGCTTCCTGTACCGGAAGGTTATACATCGGCTTCATTTACCGAGGCACTTATGGACAAGGCCGGAGTAATAGGAACACCGGGAACGGCATTTGGACCGCTTGGAGAAGGCTACATAAGATTTGCTCTGACAAAAAGTGCCGAAGAATTGGCAGTAATTGCCGATGTAATCGGTCAGTCCGGAGTACTTTCATAATTGAATTTAAGGTTTTGGGAAGAAAATACATAGTATTAGCAGGAGAGAATCCGGTGTGAGTCCGGAGCTACAGCCATAACTGTAAGAGCATTTTTGCTTAAGCCAGATCGCTCGTCCCACAAATCAGAAAGACCAGACTTTTGGGCAGGGAAAAGTTATAGTCATTATAATGGGATTATGCCCGTATTCTAACTATGCCTGCGATTTCTGCAGGCATTTTTTTATTAAAGAACGGAGGAAAGACATGAAAAAAATAATTTCGGCAATTGCAGCATTTGCAGTTGTATTAAGCAGTCTTGTTGTAAGTCCATTTGCAGCAGACGAAAAAACAGTATCTTTAAGAATTGAAGGAAAAAGTGAAACATATTTCTACGGCGATGTAACAACAAACGCATCTACAGTTGCAGAGCTTATGAATGAGGTTGACGCAGCCAATGATAACCTTACAATAAGCAATCCATCAGGAACTTATATTGAATCCATAAATGGTGACAAAGCAGGAAGTATTGAGCCTCTCAAATATGATGGCTGGAGTGATATAATTAACGGCGTTGCACCAAGCGTTGGTATTGGAGAACAGCAGATAAAAGATGGCGATGTAATTGTATTTTATTATGCAGATGAATTTGGTTCTCATGGATTTGCAAGGCCTGTAGCAGACCTTTCAAAGCTTGGCGACAGAGAAATAACTTTTACATCAGATGCATACGCTGAAGATTTCAGTCCTATAACTGTACCTGTTGAAGGTGCCAAAGTAACATGGGACGGTAAGGAATATGTAACAGATGCTGATGGTAAAATCGTTATTGACAAAGCTGATTTTACAGTAGGTGATCATTCTGTAGGAATTTCCAAAGTTGCTGAAGACGGAGTACCACTTGTATTAAGATTTGCATCAGATTACAAAATAACAGTTACAGCCGATATGGTTAAAGCAGAAGCACCTGCAGTAACAGAACCTGAGACAAAGCCGGCAGAGGATGTTCCATCAGGAGATACAGGGTATGTTTATTTTGCGGTTGTTGCAATTATCGCAGCAGTAAGTAAGAAAAGAGCATATGAAAAATAAAGTCATTGTATTCTTAACAGTAATCGTACTTATATTTACGGGAGCCACAGGCGTTAAAGCAGATACTCCCGATATAGACGACTGCATTAATAAAACACTTGAATATGAATACAAAGAGGCCGCCGTTACAGATGCACAGTCATTTGTAAATGACGGCCTTATGGCTGTTGCAGGGATAAGTCCCTGCGAATGGTGGGTTATTAATATTAAAGCATTGTATCCGGAAACAGATTTTTCGGAATACGTTAAGGCAGTAGAAAAATACCTTGACGAGGCGGAGAATATCAAGCCTACAGACTATGAAAGAATTGCACTTGCATTTTATATATTGGGAGAAAAAGATGATTTTATAAGAGAGGTAATTAAAGAACAGACGGGCAAAATGGGCATTATGAGTGTAATTTACGGACTTATGCCGGCAGCTTACGGCGGATATGATGCGGATTATATCGCCGACAGTCTTTTGGAATTTCAGCTTCCAGACGGAAGTTTTTCCGTAAATCAAAAAGCGGGTGACGTTGATGTGACGGCGATGGCTTTGCAGGCAATGGCACCTTTGAGGAAAAAGTATGAGGAGAAAATTAATAAGGCACTGGAATATCTTAACAATAATATGACCGGAAACGGCGGTTACAAGTCCATGGGGACAGAAAATTCTGAAAGCCTCGCCCAGGTAATTATGGCAAAAACAGCATTAAAAGATACAGAGAATATGGATATTCTTATCAACGAGCTCATTACTTACCAGAATGAGGACGGTGGATTCTGCCATATAAAAGGCGGAAAAAGCAACAGCATAGCCACATACCAGTGTATGTCTGCACTAATTTCCTACAAAAACGGATTTGTATATGATAAAACCAACCTGACAGAAACCGGGAAAGACGATAATACGGTAAATACCATAAAATGGCAGGGAAAATACATTAAATACATTGTGCTTTCGGCACTTGGCATTGGATATGCGGTATTTCTTGTTGTTTTTTTTATAAGAAAGAAAAAGAAAAAGTCAGTATTCATGACTTTTACCATTGTGTTTGTGGGACTTGCGGTATATTTTTCCCTGTCCGATTTTAAGACAAAGGACGAGTACTACGATGTTAAAACATCGGGAGAAGTTGTGACATACCTTGAGATAACAGGTCATGGCAAAGAAGTTATTTTAAGTGAAAAAGAAATAGACATCAAAGAGGGAGACAGCACTTTTGACCAGCTTTTAACGGCTTCAATGATATATGAGATTCCGGTTGACTACAACGGAAGCAAAGTGTTTTCTTCGATTTATGTAAAAGCAATCGCAGGAATGGCAGAGTTTGATTACGGAAATATGTCGGGCTGGACTTATTCGGTAAACGGTGAATTTCCCAATGTGTCCTGTTCGGCTTACAAACTGTCGGAGGGAGATTATGTCAGATGGATTTACACGGATGACGGAAAGGTGGGGCAATGAGAAAATTTGAAAATTTCAACCCATACGTTCTGCTGGTATTTTTTATGTGCAATCTATTACCTGCAATGTTTTTAATGGAAATCAAACTTAATCTTCTGCTTCTTATATCCGGGATAATTTATATATGGGTTTTAAAAGGCAAGGCAGACTTTAAAATACTCAGAAATTCTTTTGTCATAACGATTCTTATTACTTTTGTAAATATGCTTGTGTCACATAACGGCAGCCATGTGTTTTTTTATATTAATAACAGGGCAGTTACTTATGAATCCATGCGCTACGGAATGACAACGGGACTTATGCTTTCCGGTGCCTTTGTGTGGTTTAGCTGTATGGATATTGTTATTACAGGGGAAAAAATACAATATATCTTTAGAAAAATGCCGAAAGCAGGCATTATTTTTTCAATGATTCTGAGATTTCTTCCCATGTATATGCGAAAATACGAAAGAATGAAAATGATCAACGACATTAATAACAAAAGCGGCAGAAACAGTAAAGATAATGCAGTTTTTGTTTTTTCGGGAGTGACAAGTTATGCGATGGAAAGCAGTATGGAGACAGCCGATATAATGGAAAGCAATGGTTTTACGCAATCGTCACAGATATTCTGCGGCAGCTACAGGTTCAGGCTCAGGGACTGTATTCTGCTTATAATAACCATTCTTATGGCTGCGGGTGGATTATTGCTGCCTGGGGCAAGGCTTGTTTTTATGGCATTTATGTCTTTTATTCCGATTTTTTACAGGGGAAAGGAGAATGTTAAATTATGGATATACAATATGAAAAGATAGTCGAAAAGGGTAATTTTATATTAGTATGTGGTATGACCGGCAGCGGCAAAACCACACTTTTGAAGAAGTTAAAAGAATATTTTAAAGATAATGCCATGATGGTAATGCAAAATCCCGATAACCAGATAATTATGGACAGCGTGTATGGGGAGCTTGCCGTAAATTTATCGGGAAAAGGGCTTAAAGATGATTTTATTAAAAGAAGAATTGCGGAAACAGCTTCATTTTTTTCACTCAGCCACATGTTTGACAAAAGAACCGATTCACTCTCAGGTGGGGAAAAACAGATTTTGAATCTTGCTTCCGTAATTGCCTGCGATAAAGATGTACTCTTGCTTGACGAGCCTGCTTCCATGCTTGATCCGGTGATGGCCGGAAGGCTTCTTGACAGGGTTAAGAAGATTAATAAGGAATTTTTTAAAACAGTGATTATCACAGAGCACAGGACGGATGAACTCTTTTATTATGCGGATAAAATAATTCTCCTTGATAAGTGTGAGATTGTCTATGCCGGAAAACCTGATGAAACAGCAGTATATATGGCGGAAAACGGTTATGGTTACCTGCTTCCCACGGTTGCAAGGATATTTGCGGATAAAAGACCTGTACCGCTTAGTCTGGCAGAGGGGCATAAATATATAAAACAGAGAAATACTATCCACAAAGAACAGGATTCCGTTAATAATAAAAACGAAATTGCGGCAGAACTTAAAAATGTGTCATTCGGATATACAAAAGAGAACGGTTTTGTAATCGAAGATTTTTCCATGAAACTGTACAAAGGAAAATGTCATTTTATCGTAGGTGAAAACGGCAGCGGCAAAACAACGGTTGCAAAGCTGCTTTCAGGCTATATTAAGCCTTATTCGGGAAAAATAAAGACTTACGGCAACAGTATCGGTATTCTTTCGCAGGATGTTACAGACCATTTTACAAATGATGAATATGACGGCAGAAACCCTTACGATTTAAGCGGAGGTGAAAAACAACTTCTTGCCCTGTCTCTTGTGTTAAAAAATAATCCTGACATAATAATTCTTGATGAGCCGACTAAAGGCGTAGATAACAGAGAAAAAGCTAATTTGATTAATACTATTAATGAATTAAAAAAACAACAAAAAACCATTCTTGTAATTTCCCATGACATTTCTTTTATGGCAGATGCGGCAGATTATGTGTGTATGATTTCAGACAGGCAGCCGGTGTATTCAGGCAGTGTAAGGGAGTTCTGTCTTGAAAATGTATTTTACACAACTCCTGTATGCAGGATGTGGAAAGGAATTTCAGAGGATGTGGTTACGGAGAAAGAGGCGGAAGAATGGAACAGGTAAAGACAGGTGCTTTTATTTTTGCAACAGCAGTTGTTATTTTCTGCTTTGTATTTTTCTATATTCTCGAAAAAAAGAATACTTCAGTGAGAAAAATCATGCTTATAACGGTGCTTACAACCATGTCGATTGCAGGACGTTTCATATTCGCACCTTTTCCCGGATTTAAGCCGGTGACAGCGGTTGTGATAATTGCCGGAATGTATCTTGGAATAGAGGCAGGTTTTTACTGTGGGGCGCTTACCGCACTTGTTACTAATTTTTACTTCGGACAGGGAATGTATACTCCTTTCCAGATGTTGACATGGGGATTAATCGGGATTATATCTGCCCTTATTGGGGGACTATTAAGAAAAAACAAAGCCGTTCTCATGATTTACGGTGTGTTTGCCGGTGTGATTTTTTCACTTTTAATGGACATTTATACGGTTATATGGACCTTTGGGACGTTTAGATGGAGTTATTATCTGATTACGATAAGTACGTCACTGACATTTACGATAATTTATGCGGTTTCCAACGTAATATTTTTACTGGCACTTGCAGTTCCTCTTGGGAAGAAAATAGAGCATGCTTATCAAAAAAGAGAGTGAAAATCTTTTAATACCACTTGTTACAAAACCCTTACTATGGTACAATTTAGCTTAATCGGGTGTTTGGGATATCTGATTTGTTATAATTTTAGGAGTTTATTGTAATGAAAAAACATTTATTTATAGATATTATATGTGCAGGCACAGTTGCCGCAGCAGTTTTAACAGGATGTGGCAAGAGCAATTCATTGTCATGTCAGGCAGGAATGAGCAAAATTGAGACCTGCGATTACCAGGGAGCTATAGAATCATTTAATGAGATTATAAGTAAGGACAGCAGTAACAGGGACGCTTACAGGGGACTTGGAATTGCTTATTATAAGCTTGGTGACATTAAGACGGCCGAGGAGCAGTTTGATACCGTGATTACCAAATCAGGCAGCAGATATGACAGTATTTGTCTTGATGCAATGAAATATTATGCGGAATGTCTCACAAAAAGCGGCGAATACGATAAAGCAATAGAGTATTATTCAACACTTATTGATGAATGCGGCAAGGCTGATAAGGCAGATTTATATTATTTAAGAGGCTGTGCATATGTCCATACGGGCAATGAGAATAATGCGGCACTTGATTTTGAAGAGGCTATTTCCCTCAGTGACAACAGTTATTCCTTATATTGTAATATGTATAACGAATTTATGGCATCAGGTTATACAGACAGGGCTGAATCTTATCTCAGAAGACTTATTTCAAGTAAAGATGCGGATGATTTTCTTATAGGCAAGACATATTATCTTTTCGGGGACTACACACAGGCAGAACAGTTCCTTAAGAAGGCCATAGACGCAGGTGAGAAGGATGCAGCTTTTTACCTTGCACTTACTTATGAAGCACAGGAAAGATATTCGGAAGCGGAAGACCTTTATATGGATTGTATCAATAAAGATACGTCTAACAGCGAAGCATATAACCAGTACGGGGCATATCTTATCAAGAGATTTAAGTATACCGAGGCTCTGGAATATATAAGTAAAGGTCTTGAGTCAGCTAAAGGAGAAACTAAGAAAGCACTGCTTTACAATCAGGCAATATGCTACGAATATCTCGGAGATTTCAGCAAGGCACTGGATTTGTTTGAAAGCTATGTAAAGGATTACAGTGATGATACAAAGGCTTTGAGAGAATATACGTTTTTGAAGTCCAGAGTATCTTAACAGGAGATTTTTATGATTGATAACAGAGAAGCGGAAGAAAGAGTTATTCTTGTAGCTGTAAGAAAATCAGACAGAGAAAATACCGAACAGTCCCTTGACGAGCTTTGCGAGCTTGCGTCAACTGCAGGTGCGGTAACGGTGGCAAGGGTAATACAGAATCTTGATAATTTCAATCCGGCCACTTATATCGGTAAGGGTAAGATAGATGAGATTAAAGAACTGATAATAGAATATGATGCAACAGGCATAATATGTGATGACGAACTTTCTCCGGCACAGATGAACAATCTCAGCGATGCCCTTGAAATTAAAATCATGGACAGAACGCTTCTTATTCTCGATATTTTTGCAGCAAGGGCTAATACCAACGAGGGTAAGATTCAGGTTGAGCTTGCCCAGTTGAGATATCGTTCCTCAAGACTTTCGGGACTTGGAAACGCACTTTCAAGACTCGGCGGAGGTATCGGTACAAGAGGTCCCGGAGAGACAAAGCTTGAGATGGACAGGCGAATTATCCATGAGAGAATAGGACAGCTTAAGCATGAGCTTGAAGCGGTTGTAACCCACCGT
>ENA-OPFE01000069-OPFE01000069.1-human-gut-metagenome-genome-assembly--contig:-NODE-69-length-15883-cov-1.908896_pt1 | contig 15883 bp, 10 predicted proteins | sample MGYA00241711_ERZ501553 | MGnify/ENA primary metagenome ERZ501553 (study PRJEB25962, sample SAMEA2042302) | human gut metagenome | biome: human gut; feature: human-associated habitat; material: faeces... | reverse complement strand
CACTTAATCTACTCTTAAACTCACTAGTCTTAGCCTTTAACTCTAATGGAGTCAACTTACTCATTTGTTCATCTAAAGCTAAAACTTGATCAGCAAGTTCTTCAAACCTTTTTAATTCTTTATACTCATGATCAAAAATCTTCTTAAATAGTTTCATATTCTCACCATCCACCTTCTATTTTATCAAATTTCACACAAAAGAAAAAGAGCTTTTTACGCTCTTTCGGACATTTATCCTAATTTGTTTCGATAACTCCATATCTCCCATCAAGTCTCTTATATAAAACGTTAACTTTCTCACTATCAATATCTTTATATACAAAGAAAGTATGTCCCAAAAATTCCATTTGTAAAATTGCTTCTTCTTCATCCATCGGTTTTAAATAAACTTTCTTTCTTTTAACAACTTCTTCTAAATCATCATCATTATAAAGAAGTTCAGAAACTGGAGCAATTTTAACCTCATCTAAAGCTTCCTGTGATCTTTGAGTCTCAACATCAAAATACTTAATAGTATCTATTTCATCGCCAAAAAGATCAATACGAATAGGAGAGGAATAATTAAGGGGAAAGATATCAATAATTGAACCACGATGGGAATATTCACCCGTCTTAGTTACCGTATATGAAAAATGATAACCCATTCGATTTAAAGTTGAATATAATTTTTTTTCATCAATAATACTTTTCTTATCAACCTTAAAAATCAAATCATTCCACAATGTATGAGTATGATTAAGTTTTACAGCTCCTGTTAGGTTAGTTAGAACCAAATAGCGTTTACCATCTAAAAGCGAAATTAGCGTGTTAATTCTTTCATACTTGAAGTCACCTTCAACATCAATCATCTGAGCAGCTAAAAGCTCATCAGCTGGAAAAAATAAAACATTATTTTCATCAAGCATTTGCGATGCCATGGAATATGCTCTTTCCGCTTCATACAAAGTAGGAAGAACACATAACATACTTTTATCACTTTTTAAAAAATTACACACAGCATGTGTAATCATAAAATTCATATTTTGATTTTTTAAATAAATCGGATAATGTAAATCTTTATCAAGTAACTTACTTGAAATTGAATCATTCATTCTATCACCTCAAAAAAGTAGGTATAACCTACTCCTTCTTTTTTTGTTTATGGATTAATCCATTTATTAAAACATATATAATCATTATAGCATATAGTGCAAACATAACGCTTAAAGCCCAAGTGATATCTTTTCCACTTACTGTCCTTATAATTAAATATACTAAATAGATTACATAAGATATAAGTAATATAAAGCCTCCCGCTTTATTAATACGACCGAATATTGCAAAAACAAATACAAGTACTGTAGCAATAAGCATTACCGTTATATCAACCCAAATTTGATTACCGACCGTTAAAGGATTAACTGTACTTGCAATTCCAATTACAAATAAGATATTAAATATATTTGAACCAATTACATTACCAAGAGCAATATCATTTTGACCCTTTTTAGCGGCTACGATTGAGGTAACAAGTTCAGGAAGAGATGTTCCTACTGCAACAATCGTAAGTCCTACTAAAGCTTCCACTAAATCATGATTTAAATTAGCAGCACTACCAATACCATAGGCAATATTTTTAGCACCATAAACAACAGCCTCGCCACCTGCTACAATACCAGCAGCGCCCAAAATAACAAAGACAATTGATTTTAATATTGACATCTCTTCGATTTCTTCGCCCTCAGATGTAATTCCCTTATTTTTTTTGTTAGACCAAACAAGATATAACACATATAGAATAATGCCAATAATTAAAATTATACCTTCCCATCTTAATATTGCATATGTATTTGTCCCATCATTATTCAAACCAAAACACAAAGTGAAAATAGCAAAAAGTACAGAGACACCAATTAAAATAGGATATTCCTTTTTACATACACTCTTTTTTATAACTATAGGTGTAAACACAGCACTAAACCCTAGCACAATAAATAAATTACACGTGTTTGACCCTACAATATTTCCCATCGCAACATTAGCGTTTCCACCTTCAATAAGACAAGAAATAGAATCACCTACAGATACTGCAAGTTCGGGGCAGCTTGTTCCAAAAGCAACTACTGTTAATCCAATTATCATTGGTGATATATGAAGCTTCTTAGCAAGTGAAGCCGATCCACCTACAAAAATATCAGAGAACTTAACTAAAAAGAAAATTCCCAAAATTAATAAAAAAACACATAGTATCCAATTATACCAAGCATTCATATTTAAATCTAATAACATAATAATACCTCACACGAAAAAGAATGCTTTAGTTACCTAAAGCCTTTCTGTTTTTTCTTTCAAATAATAAAATAAAGCAATTTCTCTTTGCGTATCTAACTCAAGCATTTTATTACCAACCTTAGTTTTACTTGAGCAATGCAAAACATTTCTCATTACATCGGTTTGAAGATTACATTCAACCTTTAAATCATGTCTTAAATCCTCAACGATACTTCTTATAGCAGGAACAGCATCCTCACCTTCAAAAATCATACCAAATGCAGGGCCTGATGTTAAATACTTTACAAGTTCACAAAAATAAGGCCTTACTTCTTTTTCAATATAATGGAGTCTTGCACATTCTTCATCATAATAGATATACGATGAATCTACAAGCTTAAAGTCTTTCGAAATTATAGTATTAATTGTTTTTTGAATAACTTCAGGCTTAGTAAAGCCAGGTTTAACCATAACGTAGCATTGTTCAATCATAGAATCACTCCATATGTAGATAATATATCACATTTATTATTATTTGTCCAATTTAATTATATACTATTTCCGTTCCTAGCCTTTTAATTTTAAGCACTTATACAAATAAAAGCATTTTCATAGAAGAAAAGAACAATCGGGACGTATAACGTGCAGTTTTTTGTGAGGATTCGCTTAACATATTAAAAGAGCAGCTATAATACTGCTCCTATGTTTGATTATAATTCAATTATTTCAACTTTTGAATTATGCTTTAAGGTTTTCTCATCATAAGATATTCCTAGTAATAATACCTTTAAGTGCCCCATGATCATAATTCATATAATTTGTAACAGATTCAATAGCTGACGTTTGAACCCAATAATCCTTACATTTACCTCGGAGTACAGCCCCAACTACAGATTTAGGATTATATAGTGAAACATCATTCAAATTATAGCCATTATACCAAGACTTTATTTCATTAAAATCTCTATGATATTTATTACATAAATCTTTAACTTCATCTTCAGTAAAACCAATAAAGGAATCAAGTTCTCTTGGGTTAATCATATCATATTCCGTAAACATATTTAAGGTTGATTGAGTTGAATATCTTCTTATTGGAAGTATTCCTGTCATATAAACTAAATCTATACAGCTTGACACATTACTAGATTTAAATAAATTTCTTAATAATTCTGTATATTCATCACATAACTTAGTATTATATTCTTGTTCACGATAAATAACATCCCATTCATCAATTAGAAAGATGAATCTTTCATTTATATTAGAATTAATTCTTATAATTGCTTTTGATATAGTATTATCCATTTCTTTTAAAACATTGGGAAAAGCTTCATTTAAATCATCTAGAAGATTAGTTTCTAATTCTTTAAAAAAATCATTTTTATCTCTAATATCCGTATATAAGCTTGCTATATCAATCCAAATAACATTATGTTTATTTAAATGCTCTAAATAGGAACTATCACTTGTAATATTTAGTTTATCAAATAAAGATAAGAATCACAGCCTTTAGAATAATAAGCATTAAGCATAGATAGGGCCATTGTTTTTCCAAAACGACGAGGACGAGTGACACACATAAATATACTTGATGGTTTACTAATATTACTATTAGTAATTGTAATTAAGTTTGATTTATCTATAAAGATTCGTGCACTTTTATATTCTTTAAATTTATCATTATTTTTATTTAAATATAAAGACATTGTACCATTCCTTTACCTATTACATTATTATTTTATCATACTTTAAAGCTTATCTTTTTATTTGTAAAAAATTGGAGCTTTACACTCCAATTAATTAGTCATTATTCTTTTGTTATACTTTTTCTTTTTAACAATAATAATTGTTACAACTACAGCTCCTACTATAACTAGTAAGATGCCAGCGGCGATTAAAATATAACCCAAAATAGGCATGTGGAAGGTAATGCCTGGTACAAGTACTATAAATGTACCTACCATATTTGACGAAAATGTTACATATCTTCCATATCCATCACAAGCTACATTTATAAGCTTATCTCCATCTAAATAATAAACCTCAAGCTTATTCCTATCAAATGATGGTGATACCTCAAGATAATATTTAATATTATCTGATAGGGTAATTTCACTTCCATTATAATCCATTAATGATATATTTATAGCCTCATAATGCTCGCTATAATCCTCCATAAGCTTAACAATCCTGTCATATTCACTACCAGAGGTTATAGTTTGTGACTGAACAATATAATTCTTAGGTAAAATATTATTTAGATCATCAATTTTAACACTATCACTTGATTTACTTAAAGATGTAACCTTAATTACCTTTGTTGTATAAGAATCATTACCTAAATTAGTTTTATACTTACTAGTTTTAGCTTTATAAATAATGGAATAAACACCAAGCTTAGAAAGTGTTATTTGATTGTTTTCAATTAAAACATCTTCTCCTTCAGGATCTAAAGCCTTTATTTCTAGCTCGCATTTTTCATCTCCAAGAGATGCACTAGCCTCAGGTAATTTATAAATAGCATTTTGAACAGAAGATACATCACCTGCACTATCAATAGTAATAGTTGGAACATATACACCCGGAAACTCGGTTTCACTATCAAGTGTTTTGTCTTCTTTAGATACACTATCTAAATTAAGCTTAATATTAAATGATACATCCATTCTCATCGCATCAACACGACCGGTAAGAGGAATAGGTGTTTTAATATCATTCCCCATTAAGCTTACAGTATAGGTGCTTTTTTTACCTACATCTTCTTTTATAACTCCTCTTTCATAATCTCCGGGAATAGAAAGATTAGTTAAGGCATTATTATCAAGAAGCGTAATTGAGACAAAATAGAAATCACCTTGATTAACCACTAAAGCATTAGAATCAAAATACTTTTCAATCATTCCCGCACCAATGGAGCTTGTACCTCCAATGGTGTAGGATGAATTATAATACACGTTCTCTTCTAATCCTTCTTCTGCATGTAGCAATGGAAGAGGAGTAATTAGTAAGATAGCACAGCCTAGTATTAATTTCTTTTTCATAAAATCACTCTCCATATACAGCAACAATCGTTACAAAGCCATTTTCTAGATAATCCTTAATAATAGCCTCATTTTCCAAATCAATCGTTTTAAGAGTACCATTTACTAAAATGGCCCAATGATTAAAGCCTTCATTTTGTTCTTGACGCTTTAAAGCCCTTAATTGGGTAGATGTTAAAGTATTACCTAAAGTACTTCCTTCTACAACCGTTGAATAAGCAATACTTAAATCAATGTAAGTTCCATTTTCATATTTTTGATATTTAACAGTAAGTGGTCCTTTTAGAATCGCTTTAATTTCACAGCTTTCAGTAATTTCAAAGCTTGTATCATATAAAGCATCAGTTTGATAGAAATATTTTTTGTTTTCACCTGCGCCAGTATAGAAGATTGGCTTATCACATTCCCAACCCGTAAATGTATATCCTGTAGGAACCGTAAAGACAAAATCAGCTAGAACTAATGTATAAGTTGTTCCACTCTTATAATATGTCTTAGTCGCAATTTCACGATCAGTACCATCTATATTATAATAAGCCCTTACCTTAATACCCTCATCCCATCTAGCATATAATATCGGATTAGTTGTATTTCTTTTTGCACCTAAAGCGCCTAAAGTTCCATCTGGTGAAGCATAATCCGAATAACTTCCACCCTTAGTTAAATAGCTCCATTTCCATAAATGGTCCTTTGAGCTCTCAAAATAAGTACTATTAATAGCGTAAGAATTTTCGGTTTGTTTAAATGTAGTTTGGTAAGCTTGAGTACCATCTGCATTGATAGTAACACCTGCAAGATCTGATCTAAATGGATGTTTAGCATCAGTTATATATGTAACATTAATTTCTTCATCAATTGCATATACATCAATATCTTTTGATACTGTAATATATCTATACTTATTTTCATAAGCATAGCCAATATTATAATCCTTTATTGGATATGATTCATTTTCATCCTGATAGAATGCAAACTTGTAAATTAGACGATATTTACCAGCCTTTAAGAAGGTATAAGTATAACCTTCCGAATTAAGCTCTGACAAATCGGTATTTCTTAAAACTGTACCAACATATTTTTGGAAGGAAATAGATGAAGTCGAAAGATTTATACCGTCAAGGTCCATTATAATAGATTGTGATAATTGATATTTTGTATTCGTAAACCACGCCTCAGCTTGCAAAACCTCATATTTACTAAATGGTTTTCCATTTACTCTCAAATTATAAACATAGCACTTTGTATAGGTATCAGCATTTGATTGATATGTAAAATCAACTAAAGCGTATGAAGTTTTAGCTAAAATAGCTTTTAGCTCTTCCTTATCAACGCCCTCATAAGAAGCTTCTCTTGTATAAACATTATATTTAACAAGCGCTAAATCGAATGTTTGATAGCCAAGCTCTAGTTTATATTTTAAATCGTATACTGCATCAACATCTGTAAGCTCTAAGGCTTCTGTATCCTTTACATTAAGATTTTGTCTTGTAGAGTCATAATAGTAATATAAAGTACCAGAGCATACACTTTCTCCATTTAAAATAACATTATATTTACCTTTTTCTTCGCCCTTATATTCAAATGCTAAATAGGTAACATAGCCATATCTATCGACCATACGATAATAAACAATTGAAACATCACTAGCCATTTGGAATGTAGAAGCATTCCAATCCTCATAGTTATAGCTTTGTTTAGTATAAATACCATTACTTAATGAATAAATACTGAAATCCTCTTGATTCATATGATATGTATCAGATTCCGAATTATAAGCATTATGAGAATTATAGCTCTTACCATAAGAATCATAGAAAATAGTTGGAATATGAGCCTCATCACCCTTATAATAGGTCTTACTACTTTCATAAACATTACGACTACTATTATATTTCCAAGTAATTTCCTCTATCTCGCCATTTTCATGTTCATAGGTATCATTAATCACAATCGTTGGGTCTTCTTTAGCTCTTACAATAATAAGACCTGATTTAACCTCACCTGATATACTACCCTTTAAATACAATGCCATATCTTTATCATAGGTAAATACATTATTAGATACTGATAAGTCTATCGGTTTAGTAAAATCAGTCTCACCATTAGCCTTTAAAGCGTAGGCCTCGTAGGTTAAATTTCCTTCATCAATTAAAGGATAAATTTTATCCTTGAATAAAGTATAAAGATTAATCTTTTCATTCTTTGAGGCTTTGTAACCAAGCTCCAATCTTTTCGTTGTTCTTTGAGAGAAAGAATTGAAGGTTTGCCACTCAATATAATCTCCATAAAGCGGATAACCACTTTTTACATCATAGCAGTAGCAATCATATGTTGCCATAAAGGTGAAGACCTTTCCTTTTTGATTTAAAATGGTATCTTCGTTTGTTTTAGATGTTGGAGTAATAGTCATTCTTGTACTATGAAGAGCTGATACATTATTTCCACTAGTTGATGAATAGAAGGTATTAATCAAACGATTTGCAAAATCATAATCCATTTCAGCATTATAAATAGTATTATTCTTTAGGCTTGCTAAATCACTACTAAAATAATAGGCCTCCGTTTGGTATGTTGAATATGTATCACCCTCAAGTGGCTTATAATCAATATCAGATAGCTTTACCATTGAGCTATAATCAATAACAAGACGCTTATAGGTAGGACCCATATTAAACATCTCTGTCATCGCTCCTGTTGAAGCACCAACTAAGAATAAATCAACATTAGCCTTATCACCTAAATCAAAAACATAATAATACTTACCTGTATCTGCATGAAATTCATAAGTAAGTCCACTAAAGTACTCAGCATTAAAGAAGCTAATCCAATCAGTTTTTCCATAATTATCTTCTTCTACCATATCATCAGTGGCTACTATTTTTTGATCAAATTTAAAATATGCAATATCTCTTGCAAAGCCTGTTTTAACATGAATATAATCTTGATCCTTTAAATCACCAATAATATCCGAATTATAAGCATTCATTGGCTTAACAAGCTTATAATGACCACCAGAAGCTATCAAATATGAATAAACAGGATTAAACATATCTAGCATAGTCGCAGCCTTATTAAAATTAGCATAATGCGTTTTTACAAGATAATAACCATCCTCTAAATGATCATTTGCATCAACGAAGGATGTTGTATAACCAATAAATCTTGTTATATCAAATTCAACGGTATAACCAACCTTAGTTTTACTTCTATCTTCTTCGTTTTTAAGATTGGCATTCCAATTATAAAATTCAACATTAAGCATAATGGGATCGGCAATATTCAAATTGGCTAAATCATAGTAAATAGTTTGAATTGTACCAGTTCTATCAATGATACTTTCAGTACTAGAAACACGACCTGCAGTATCACTTACTGTATATGTTAGAATACCAGGATTTCCATCATCATCTAGAGTTGGACAATGATAGCGCATATCATATTGTATTCTTAAAAAAACACCATTATTATTTTTTTCAATATAGGTTTCATCGGAAATAATATCCTTAGGAAACTCAAGGTATCCGTATTCATCTGCTAGGCTACCCTTTACAATTGTATTAGGTAAAATCTTAGCACTATATTCAATTTCATAAATACCATTATTAATAAATTCCTCTTTTTCCCATTTAGCATATAATGTGACATCGCACATTTTAGTATATAAATAATCTGTTTCATAAGGCTTAGTATATTGCGTGTCAAAATACCAACCAGCAAAGCGAAAACCAACCTTACTAGGTGTTGGTAGCTTAGGAATATTATTTGCAGAATATATTATATCTGAAAGAGGCTTTTCAAGACCTTCTGAAGAAAATGATATTTTAAATTGCTTATCTCCATAATGATCTTTTATAACGTCAATAGGATCACTTTGATTACTTGTGCAGGAACTAAGAGCTAAAGCTCCTAGTCCTGACATTAATAGTATTTTTATAAAAGAATTTTTTTTCATTTAAAAAACCCCTTTCTAATAGTTAAATGCTAACAAGTTTTAACTCTATAAGTAGCTACTGTTTCATAGTTATTAATCCAATTTTCCTCAAATACATTTGGAAGAGCATCAACTAAATCGGAAACTTTAGAAACACTTGTTGTAATGCTTAAGCCTGTAGGGCTATAGCAAATCTTTCTACTTCCAGTTACACAATCAGTAAATGCATTAGTATGAATCTTAGAAACTGAATATAAATAAATCCTATTATCTGATGTCGTATAAGAAATGGAACCTTCTAATACTTCAACTCTAATAATGTTATTATCATCAACATTTCCAATATTTACATTATTTGAATTGTTCTTTACAGCATAAGCATATAATGCAACATCGTAGATATTTTTATCTTCTGAAGTCGTTTTAGAAACACGTTTTAATAATGCAACATAACCTGTATAATATGCAGTTTGAGCAGCATTAATTAATTGTTCTGGTAAGAAATAGAACTCACCATCTGATACATTTGTAGCATTTCTTTCTTCTTCACCATTTACAGGAATAAACTCTGCAAGAGTTTCAATCTTAAAGGCATAAGCCCCAACATCCTTTAAATTCTTTACACTAAAGCTTAAAGACGAAAGTGATGTTCCTTCAAAGGCGTGAGCACCAATTGTCTCAAGTAAAGCGCCATTAAAGTCAACCTTAACTAAGCTTGCACAATCTAAGAAAGCATTATTGCCAATTTCCTTAATATTAGCCCCAAGCCTTACAATCTTAATTAATCCATTATCTTTAAATGCATCTGCAGCTATTTTAGTAACCTTCTTACCATCTATTTCTGAAGGAATAATAACACCATAAGTATTTCCACCTAAAGCAACAGCTGTATTCTTATCAAAGCCTGTAATTGTAATTTCATTACCATTAACTTCATAAGTAAAGCCTTGATAATTTGTCAATTCACAAGCTATATCTAAATATCTATTGTTCGTAATTGTTTGATTCAAATCATAATTTTTACCAAATTGAGTAATAGACGAAGTGCTTAAATGACTAGCATTCTTTAAAGCTAATAAACTAGAATTATACTCATTATCAATAGCTGTTAAAATTTCATCTAAAGTAATAGCTTTACTATTTGTACGAGCAATAGCTACACTATATTTCTTATCAGTAAATGCATTTGTTAAGCTTACCTTTACAATAGGTGTTTCAGTTGGTGATACATTAACAACCTTAATATCCTTATATACTTCATTATCACCGTATGTAAATGCACCATTCAATGCTGACCAACTTGTTGTATCACCACCAATTGCATGATATACATCGTCAGAAATATTTAAGCTATTGAATACAACATAATCCATATTTTGAAGTGTTGATACAATCATTCTAGCATTAAAGGCAAAGTCATTTTCTGTAAGTTCAGTTGTATATAAATAGCATTCATAATTAGAATAATCTGATTGATTCCAAACATAAATATTCTTATAATCATTTAAATTTAAATTATAATTAATAAAACTAAATGTTGAAGGTAAAACTAATGTTTTAAGCTCTTGCATATTGATAAAAGCTCCAACCTGAATACCATTTACACCCTCTGGTACATTCATTACGCCACTTTCGATTTGATCATAATAAACTAATACCTTACCCTTTTGTGTATTTTGATAAATCATTTTACCATCATTAACAAATGATGAATTAGCACTAAATTTAAAATTACTAGGAACCATAGATAGGCTCTTTACACTATCAGGGATCTCTACATCAAAATCATAAGGTACGCCAATATTAAAACCACTATTTTGATAATTACCGTCACATTTATTCCAGAATGAATCATAAATAGCTTCTACACCATTAGGGATTTTAACTGTATCTTTAGTTAAGCCTGTTATATTATTGAAGCATCCTTGAATAATTTTTAAAGTTGAAGGAAGTTCAATTGATTCAACCGTTGAAGCTCCCGAATTAGAATTAAAGCCTCGAATATACCCAATACCTTCATTAACAATTAACTTCTTTAGATTGGTGCTATCAAAAGTATTAGTTTCCTGAATGTAAGCAGCTACAACATTTTTAACCACCTTATTACCATCATCATCAGTTACAGTTATACGAGATGGAATAGAAATAACAGGGACCTCATTAACTTTTACCTTACCACTATCAGAAGCTTTATAGCTTCCATAAGTTCCTGAGCAATACAAATCTTCACTATTAGGGCTCTTCGTATATCCTAAAAATGGTTATTTCCATAATACCTTTATAGTTGTATTTTTTATAATAGCATTTGAAAAATCAATATTATTTCCATCTTCATCAACATAGAAGATATCTTCTGAAGACATATATGATTTAACAATATATTTAGCCTCAATTGTTTCATCAAGCTCCACACCATCTTCATCTTGAGCCTTTGTAGTACTAGGATTAGCATATACACTACTTGGTTTAACATTTATAGAATAAACATCTTCATAGCCATTATTAAATGTAATTGTAGCTACACTTTGAGCATATAGCGTTTTAGCAGGATCACTAGGATTAAATTTAACTGTACATTCAGGGTTAGTATACCAACCATCAAAGGTTAAATTTTCACCAGGATTATATGTACCATTTACAACATCAGCTAAATCTCTTGTACCTTGAGATTCACCATTAATAACAATATTAACCTCATCAGCGATATAATAAGCATATACAGTTACGCTTTGCTTTAAATCTTCATTTTTAAATTCCTGGTTCCAATTAGTATCTAAAAACCAACCACGGAAGGTATAATAATCCTTCTTAGGTGCCTCAGGAATAGTAACCTTACCATCGGTAATTAAAGTTCTACTAGTTAAGTCCTTCCAGTTTCCGCTTTCATCCTGAACCTTAAATGTTACATATTTTTCTTTTTCAGCTGGTTCTACCTGACCAGACTCACTACCAACAGTAGCATATCCACAGGCTGTAAGACCAACCGCAGAAATTCCTAAAATTATACCAGCAAGTAAACCTTTTGTTTTGTTCTTCATTTTATTTTCCTCCTTAAATATCATATCTTGAAATAATTTGACTTGGTGTTTTAGTGATTACAAACAAATATGGAATTAATGATATAAGTACCATTAAAATAGCACTTACTAGGAATGTTGCTAAACACATTAAATCAAACATTCCATATGCTTTGTTTCCAACCCCGTAATAGATTGAAAACAAAATAGTCGCAATTAAATCAATTATAAAATAAATTGATATATTCTTAATAAATACGCGAATAACCTCTTTAAATAATAAGTTACTCTTATTAACACCAATGGCTCGATAAATACCATATTCCTTACTATTTTTAATGCTTTCAGACATTTCAATAAAATAATAAATACATAAAATTAGGACAATACCAATTAACATCATATAAACTGTCTGCATCGAAGATGATAGTTCTTCTTGGGCGACTTTTTCATAAATTGCTGAAATATCAATACCATTAATACCACGCGCCTTTAATCTTGCATTAAGACCCTCAAGCTGCGAACCACCTTCCGTTTTAATCTCGAAATAATAAGTTGTTTTAGTATCATTTCCTAAAACCTCAATATTAGGCGTTAAGTAAACAAAAATATTATTTAATGCCTCTTCTGTTATATAAATAACAATATCAGTATCCATTGTTTTACGAGTTATATTAAAGCTTTTAACATACATTTGACTATTTAAAACATAAATAGCAGTTGACTTATTAACGAGCTTCTTATTAGCTGTTTCAGCTAAATAATCAGCCGTTGAGGTATCACTCATCATTTTGTATAAAGAATTTCTTCCAATATCAACGACAATTTGATTATCACCTAAAGGCTTTGTTCCCTCATAAAGAGCAATAGTAGCTGAATAAGTCATATCACTATAGCTTCCTGATAGGAATAAATGCTCATTATCAACAAATTTTAAATTGTTATATATTCCTAAGAAATTAACATAATCAACCTTTTTAAACCATACTTCATTTTCATCTGACGGAATAATTCCTACAATTTTATAATCGTTATCAAAGCGAAGCTGTAATATAGCCTCATTGCTATTAAGCTCCTTCATTCTTAAATCATGCTTCAAGCTATTTGCAAGAGCACTCGAAATTAAAACCTCACCAGATTGTGGCATCTTTCCATATAAATTATCAAATGTTTTATCCTTCTCAATTGGCCTTGGACAATAAGATTCATGTAAAGAAGCAATTGACTCAACATTGCTATATGAGAATACTCCATCTCTTTGATTCAAATCAAAAAAATCGATTGAGCTATAAAGGCTCTTATCAATCATTGATAATTCCGAGTAAGTATTTAAATTAGTATATACAGAATTAGAATCAACTAACTTATGCTCGTAATTACTTGTAATTGCCTCATTAAGCATAAAGGTAAAGAAGGCAATAAACACGGCCATGAATGCTAAGAATAATCTTTTAAAGGCATTGCCCTTCCTCTCCTCATCATTATGAAATAAATTATAAATAATATTTTTAATATTAAATAGACGGCCTGTATGCTTAGCATCACTTTGTAAAAACATCGGAACATCCATATCTTTATCACTTGCAAGTTTATAGCCTTCTACATCAAGGACTGTTGTATCCGATTGAAGAACACCATCAATTAACTCAATATGACTATCAGCATAACGATTAATCAAAGATGTTTCATGCGTTACAAGCACAACAAGCCTTGTTTTAGATATTTCCTTTAAAATATCCATTACCTTAACGGTATTTTCCGCATCAAGGTTTCCAGTTGGCTCATCTGCTAGGATAATATTCGTCCCTTTAATTAAAGCACGAGCTATCGCAACTCTTTGTTTCTGCCCACCCGATAAGGCATCACCACTTTTATGCTGATATTTTCCCAAATCAACAAGTCGTAAAGCTTCATCGGTTCTTCTTTTTATTTCTTCTTCATCTTTAAATCCTGCAAGCTTCATAGAATTATGCATAATTTGACCAATTGAATAGCCATGCTCAAGATAATAGTTTTGGAAAATAAAACCAATTTTTTTATTTCGAATATTATCTCTATTTTTGTTAGTAATACGTTCTCCTTCAATAATAACCTCACCCTTGTCTTGGAGGTCAAGACCACCAATAATATTTAAAAGGGTAGTTTTACCAGATCCTGATTTACCAAATATAGCCACAAGGCCTTTATCTGGCAAATTAAAGGAAACATCATTTAAAACACAATTTTTTCTTGTAAACCTAGAGCCAAAGGTTTTAGATAAATGCTTAACCTCTATCACTTTGAACCCCTCCTTAAAACCTGACTTATCTTACTTCTTGCTATACCCTTATTAAAACCATAAGCAACAAAAAGAATAATAAATAGTAATAAGCCTTCAATGAAAAAATAATTACCTACACTTATAAAAGGAAGTGCAAGATATTTAATTTTTGTTGCAATAAGAGAAATAATTGGAAGTAACACAAGTGTTGGCAAGTAAATTAAAACCATTTGCACATATAATGAAGCTTGTGATACCCTGCTAGATATACCAAGTGTTTTATAAATCGCAAAGTCTGAAAGATAGATTTTAATACTGCGCATAAATATTGCATATAAAACAGCTGCAAGCAAAACACTTAAAAGTAATAAGCAACCATACCACATTAAATTCATTGCAAAGCTTTGTGATGCATTTAAAACATATACCTTACCATTTGATAGCATACCAATATAGCCATCAGGAAGTAGCTTAATTGCAGCATAAGCTATTTCATCAGATGCAAAATAAATAGCTGCTTGTTTAGAAGCTTTACTACTTGCAAAAATATTTTTATAATCATTAGAACTCATTCTAACAATAATACCACTGGTAGTTTTATCAGTTTCTGAATCATCAGAAATGACAAACATTTTAGTTGGTGCAATATCTAAAACAACATTCTGTTCCTTCACATTATAAAAACTAGAATTGACAAGTTTAATACTTCCGTCTTCAAGCGTGTCATCCTCTTCGAATGAATAAATAGTTGTTGTATTTGAGCCAATCCGCATTGTCGTATTAATCGCTTCAATTTTTTTACCATTATTTTCCATATCGTTATATGATAAATATAAGACTAATTCTGATTCAGCTTTACTTGATAAAACATTAATAGTTTTAATACCTGCTCCTGCACTGGTAATTTGAGAAGATATTTCATCATAATCAGCTATATAAGCCGAAGGAATAATCAGCAATCCCTCACCTTCATTTACATAATGATGAATAGGATCATAAATACATGTTATCTCATAGCTTTTATACATTGAATTCCTTTTAGGGATATTAATTTTAAATTCTGACATATCACGATTATACATAAAATAATTAGCCTTTGTTTTATAACATATTTCATCTAAGCTATCTAAAGATATGTTTTCATCCGTATTTGATATAATTACCTTTCCTTCAACCCCAACGTCATCTAAAGACGTTTTTAAAGGTAGAACTAAATACTCAATCATTAGAGCCATAATAGCAAATAACGAGGCAGCAATACAGCATAAAGCTAAGCTCATTAAAGCTGTAAATTTAGGCCTTGATTTATAATTTAAAAAGCCAATTTAAAGTGAACCCCATAAGTTGGACCAAGTAAAATTGGAAAGACTTATGGGGTTTT
>ENA-OPFE01000060-OPFE01000060.1-human-gut-metagenome-genome-assembly--contig:-NODE-60-length-17553-cov-1.749743_pt1 | contig 17553 bp, 12 predicted proteins | sample MGYA00241711_ERZ501553 | MGnify/ENA primary metagenome ERZ501553 (study PRJEB25962, sample SAMEA2042302) | human gut metagenome | biome: human gut; feature: human-associated habitat; material: faeces... | reverse complement strand
TCGTTAATTTTTTATTCTAAACTTAAAATAAAAGATACAGATTAATATAAGTAAAATGAGTACATTAGAAAGCTTTATTTCACTTATTATTTAATATTAAATAATTGTGTTTATTTTTAATTAAAGAGGTTATAAATTGCTTAATTTTAAGATAAATTGAAAAAATATGTACTTTATTTTTTTAGTTTTGGCCTTGGTGTTGAAAAAAGGAAAAGAAATGGCTATAATATTAAAGAAGATATTCTAAGGAGGATCTAATATGTCTGAAAAAAAAGATATTAAAAGAATGGCTATTGATGGAAACTATGCTGCAGCATATGTATCATACGCTTTTACAGAAGTAGCTGGAATCTACCCTATCACACCTTCTACCCCAATGGCAGAATACGTTGATGAATGGGCTTCACAAGGAAAGAAAAATTTATTTGGTATGCCAGTTAAGGTTGTAGAAATGCAATCAGAAGCCGGTGCGGCTGGTACTGTGCATGGTTCACTTGAGGCAGGTGCTTTAACAACAACTTATACTGCATCTCAAGGATTATTGCTAAAAATACCTAATATGTATAAAATTGCTGGAGAATGCCTTCCTGGTGTTATCCATGTAGCCGCAAGATCACTTGCTGCGCAATCACTTGCAATCTTTGGCGACCATCAGGATGTTATGGCATGTCGTCAAACAGGATTTGCAATGCTATGCTCTAACTCTGTTCAAGAGGTTATGGATTTAGGAGGAATTGCTCACCTTGCAGCTATTTCTTCATCAATTCCATTCCTTCATTTCTTTGATGGATTTAGAACTTCTCATGAGGTTAATACGATTGAACCTATGGATTACGAAGTATTTAATCGTTTACTTGATCGTGATGCTGTTCAAAAATTCCGTGAGAACGCTTTAAACCCTACTCATCCAAAGGAAAGAGGAACTGCTCAAAACGATGATGTTTACTTCCAAACTCGTGAGCTTCAAGCCAAGCATTATAAGGAAGTTCCTGATATTGTAGCTAAATATATGGATGAAATCTCTAAGGTAACAGGAAGAAGCTACGCTCCATTTGTATATTATGGAGACAAGGAAGCTACTGATGTTATTGTTGCAATGGGTTCAGTTTGCCAGGCTGCTCGTGAGGTTGTTGATTATTTAACAGCTCATGGCAAGAAGGTTGGTTTACTTGAAGTTCATCTATATCGTCCATTTAGCTCTAAGTATTTCTTTAGGGCTATGCCTAAGACAGTCAAGAGAATTGCTGTTCTTGACCGTACAATTGAACAAGGTTCAGTCGGTGAGCCACTTTACCTAGATGTTAAGAGTGTATATTACGATGAGGCTAATAAGCCACTTATTATTGGTGGACGCTATGGTCTATCTTCAAAGGATACAACTCCTGATTTAATTAATGCTGTATATGAAAATTTAGCTGGTGAGGCTAAGGATCATTTCACTGTTGGTATTAATGATGATATTGATCATTCTAACGTTGTTGTAAAGGATTCAATTGATACAGCTGATAAGACTACAACTGAGTTATTATTCTTTGGTCTTGGTTCTGATGGTACTGTTGGTGCTTGTAAGAATATTTCTAAGATTATTGGTGACTACACTGATTTCTATTCACAAAGCTATGCTGCTTATGACTCAAAGAAGAGTGGTGGTTCAACAAGATTACATCTTCGTTTCTCTAAGAACCCTATTCGTTCAACTTACCTAGTTAATAAGCCTCACTTCGTATCATGCTCTCTTGATGCATATTTAAGAAAGTTCGATATGATTAAGGGCCTTCGTGATGGTGGAGTATTCCTACTTAACACTGTTGCTGGTAAGGATGGAATTGAAGCTTTACTACCAAATAGCTATAAGATTCAGCTTGCTAAGAAGCATGCTAAGCTATATATTATTGATGCAACTCATGCTGCTCTTGAATGTGGATTTAGACCAGGCCTTGGTGTAAATACTATTATGCAATCTGCCTTCTTTAAGCTAAATGAGCAAATTATGGATTATGAGGAAGCTAAGACTCATATGAAGGAATTCGCTCAAAAGACATATGCTAAGAAGGGTCAAGAGCTTGTAGATATGAACTGCAAGGCTGTTGATATGGGTGAATCTCGTATCGTTGAGATCGAGGTTAAGCCAGAATGGGCTAACCTAACTCCAGAGGTTAAGACTGTTGATAGCTCTCGTCCTAAGTTTGTTCGTGAAATCGCTGATAAGATTGATTCACTTGAAGGAGATAGTCTTCCACTTTCTGTATTCAAGGATCGTGCTGACTGCTCAATGCCATCAGGTACAGCTGCTTATGAAAAGCGTGGAGTAGCTTCTCAGGTTCCTACTTGGGATGGTGAAAAGTGCATTCAATGTAATCAATGTGCCTTTGTTTGTAGCCATGCTGCTATTCGTCCATTCCTTGTAAATGAGGAAGAGGAGAAGAATGCACCAGAGGGTGTAACATATCTTAAGGCTAATGGTAAGGGACTTGAAAATGTTAAATTTACAATGGTTGTTTCTCCTCTTGATTGTACAGGCTGTGGTGTATGTACTACTGTTTGTCCTAAGGCTTGCTTAACAATGGAGCCAATTAAGAAGGCTATTGATAACCATGATGATGTTAAGGCTAAATACTTCCTTGACAATGTATCTTATAAATCAGAGCTTGTTGGAAATGGTAATGCTAAGAATGTACAATTTGCAAAGCCATTATTCGAGTTCTCAGGTGCTTGTGCTGGTTGTGGTGAAACACCTTATGTTAAGGCTGTAAGCCAATTATTTGGTAATCGTATGATGGTAGCTAATGCTACAGGATGTACTTCAATTTATTCTGGTTCATATCCATCAAGCCCATATACAACATTAAAGAATGGTCATGGTCCAGCATGGGCTAACTCTCTATTCGAGGATAATGCTGAATTTGGCTTTGGTATGAGAATTGCATATGAAACTATGCGTGATCGTCTACAAACTGTCATCGCTTTAAATCTTAACGAAATGACTGAAGAAGAGCGTAATCTTGCTAACGAATGGCTAGAAAACCGTGATAACGGTGATGTAACTGAGGCTCTAGAGCCTAAGATGGTTGCAGCATTTAGCAAGAATGAAGCTCCTTATGCTCGTGAAATTATTTCTTTAAAGCAATATATTATTAAGGCATCTCAATGGATTATTGGTGGTGATGGTTGGGCTTACGATATTGGCTTTGGTGGTCTTGACCATGTAATTGCTAATAACGAGGATGTAAATATTCTTGTTGTTGATACTGAGGTTTACTCTAATACTGGTGGTCAATCTTCTAAGTCAAGTCGTACAGGTTCAATTGCTAAGTTTACTGCATCAGGTAAGCGTCAAATGAAGAAGGATTTAGCATCAATTGCAATGAGCTATGGTCATGTTTATGTGGCTACTGTTTGTCATGGTGCTAACCAAAATCAAGTTATTAAGGCTTTAAAGGAAGCAGAGGCATATAAGGGTCCATCAATCGTTATTTGCTATGCTCCATGTATTGCTCATAATATTAAGGGTGGTCTTGCTAAGACTCAGCTAGAGGCTAAGCTTGCAACTGAATGTGGATACTTCCCAATATTCCGTTTTAACCCTGATTTAGCTAAGGAAGGAAAGAATCCATTTACAATGGACTCTAAGGCTCCAGATTGGTCTAAGTATCATGACTTCTTAATGAATGAAGGACGTTATTCACAGCTTTCTAAGATTAATCCAGTTAAAGCTGAAGAGCTTCTTGATCTTAACTTACGTGATGCCCAAAAGCGTTATGAAAATTATATGGCTCGTGTAAATGATCCTAAATATCAAGATAAGTAAAAAATAAATTAGTAATATCTCTTGGATTCACCAAGAGATATTATTTTAAAGAAAGAGGTAAAAATGGAAAAATTAAACATAGGACCCCATATGTCGATTTCAAAGGGCTTTTTAGCAACTGCTAAAAGAGCTATAAAGCTTGATGCTAATACATATCAGTATTTTTCTCGAAATCCTCGTGGTGGTGCAAAGCGTCCTTTAGATTTAGATGATATCAATGCGTATCTAGAATTTGGACATGAAAATGGCTTTGCAACACTTTTGTGTCATGCACCATATACTTTAAATGCCTGTAGTGCTGATCCTTCAATTCGAGATTTTGCAAGAAGAGTATTTAAAGAGGATTTAGAGGATATAAAGTATTTTCCTAATGCTTTATATAATTTTCATCCAGGAAGTCATGTTGGTCAAGGAGCTGAACAAGGTATTAAATATACTATTGAGGCTTTAAATGATGTGATGAGTCATGATATGACACCTACAATCTTACTTGAAACAATGTCAGGTAAGGGTAGTGAAATTGGTAAAACATTTGAAGAACTTAAAGCTATTATTGATGGTGTTTGGTGTAGTGAGCACTTAGGTGTATGCTTAGATACGTGTCACGTTTATAGTGCTGGATATGATATTGTCAATAATTTAGATGGTGTTCTTGATGAATTTAACCATTTAATTGGCCTTGAAAGACTAAAAGCAATCCACCTTAATGATTCTATGACAGAGTTTAATAGCCATAAGGATCGTCATGAAAAGATAGGAAAAGGAACAATTGGCCTTGAGGCTATTATTAGAATAATTAATAATCCAAGATTAAGACATCTTCCTTTCTTTCTTGAAACACCAAATGAGGAAGAAGATTATAAGGGTGAAATTGATTTATTAAGATCTAATTATAAATAATAAGTAGAAATGCTTCTTAGGAGGCATTTTTAATTTTTATGTAAATTTTTAATGATTTAATTAAAAATTTAAGTAAAATCGTAAAAATTTAAGTAAATTACTATCGAAAATTAGATAAAAGTATTCTAATGCTTTTTGTTAGTTTTTTTCCTTGTCAATTTATATATTAAATTGTAAAATAAAATATAACAGGAAGAGGTGTTAGCGTGTTTAATTTTATTAAAGAAATGTGGTGGTTCGTAAAGAAGAACCTATATTTTTATATTCCTATTTTCTTTTTAGGTGTTATTCAGGCCTTGATTTGTCTAGTGCCTGCATATATTATAGGTGACTTTACGGCTCAAGTTACGGCTCATACCTTAACACGTCAGTATATGATATGGAAAATTGGTGTTTTGAGTGTGGCAACGGCAATTGGAATATATCTTATAACAACAACTAAAAGAGTTATTCAAAATAGACTTAAAGTAAAGCTATTTTACGCATTACAGGTTAGATATATGGAAAATATTATTATCCAGGATGCGACCTTCTTTGAGAACTTCCAATCAGGTGATTTACTTACAAGAGCCTTAGGTGATGTTAAAAGTGTAAACTTTTCAGGTGGAAATAGATTATTAAATATATCATTTGAGGTTACCGTTATAATTGTAAATGTTATTGCGATGATTATGATTAATCCTATTTTAACATTGGTATCAGTCCTACCTTTATCTTTAATTTTTGTGACTAATATTATTTTAAAGGTTAAAGTCAAAAGAAATTGGAAGGAAGTAAGAGACGCTGCAAGCCAAATGGGTAATGTTGTTCTTGAAAGTATTACAAATGTAAGAACGATAAGAGCATTTTCAGAAGAGGAGAATAATTATCATAAAAATCTTGTTGAATCTAAGAATGTTTATGATATTGAAAGAAAAAACTTAAAAATTAATGTTGTTTTTCAACCAATTTTTCAATCAATTACCGCTGTATCACTTATGATTTCATACGCTGTAGCGGCTAATATGCTTATCAAGGGAAGTGTTCAAGGCTTTAGTGTAGCTTTATTTATTCAATTTATTGTATATTTAAATAATCTTGCCTCACCACTTACAAATATTGGTAATATGTTAACTAATTTCTATCAAAGTATTATTTCCCTTGAAAGATTAAATGAAATTTATAATTCAAAATCGGTTATAATTGATATCCCTAATGCAAAAGAGCTTGATGAGGTAAAAAAGGTTGAATTTAAGGATGTCTCATTTACTTATCCTCACGATAAGGAACCAGTATTAAATCATATTAATTTAATTCTTAAGGAAGGCCAAACTTTAGGAATTGTTGGTAAAACAGGCTCTGGAAAATCAACTCTTGTTCGACAATTAATGCGTCAATTTCCAATTACAGATGGAAAAATATTAATTAATGATATTGATATTAGAGATTATAAAAAGGAATCTGTAAGATCAAGAATAGGCTATGTTCCTCAGGAGCATATGCTGTTTTCAAGAAGTGTATTTAAAAATGTGAGGCTAGGAAATAGTGCTCATGAGGTTGATACAGAAGATGTTTATAAAGCTATTGATATGGCTGATTTTAGAAAGGATATTGTTAATTTACCAGAAGGCTTAGATACTATTGTTGGTGAGTATGGTGTAACACTTTCAGGTGGGCAAAAGCAAAGACTTTCAATTGCAAGAGCATTTATGAAAAATGCGGATATAATGATTCTTGATGATTCTCTATCAGCTGTTGATGGTAAAACAGAAGCTAACATCATTAAAAATTTAAATGAATATCGAAGCGGAAGAACAAATATAATTGTTGCCCATCGTTTGTCAGCAGTTATGCAGGCGGATAATATTATTGTTCTTGATGGTGGAAGAATTATTGAAGAAGGAACCCATAATGAATTAATGGCTTTACATGGCTTCTATCATGATCTTTTCCTTGAACAGCAAATGACAAAGGATGGTGAGTAATATGGCACATAAATATGATAAATATGATAAAAAGGGTTTAATTAAAAGAACTATACCTTATATTATGCAAAATAAAATTAAAATTTTATTTTGTGTAATAAGTGCCGTTTTAATTGCTATTTTAACAACCATTACTCCACGTATCACAAAGTCTATTTTGGATGATTATATTTCTCCTACGATTAGTGGTGAAATAACTAAGAATATAGCTTTTTCTAAAATAAAACTTTTATTAGTTTATTATGGCATTTTAACACTTATTGTAGTTGCTTTAAGATATGCTCAAAATTATATTTTAAACTTAGTAGGAATGAATATTGAGCGTTCAATAAGAGAAGATGCTATCCGTAAGATTGATTATCTTCAGGTTGATTATTATTCATTAGAGCCAGATGGAAAAATAGTATCTAAAATAACATCTGATTCAACAGGTGTTAGAACCTACTTTAATGTTTTCTTTTCAATTGGTCAGGCTTTAGTAAATCTTTTATGTGTATATGTTGGTATGATTTTGCTTCAGTGGCAATTATCAATTATTATTCTTATAATTGTACCTATAATTTTAATTTGGATAACATTTTACCGAAAAAAGGTTCATAGCTATTATACAGAACTTAGAGAAACATCATCAAGAATTACTGGTAAGCTTAATGAATTGATTTCAGGAACACTAATAATTCAAGCTTTTAATCAGGAAGAATATATGCTTGATGATTATAAGGATTTAGTTACAAATTATAATAATCAAGATAAGAAGGTTAATACTATTTCAATTTATTTCGGTTGGGAACTTTTAATCTTTATTAAGAGACTTGTAGAAGCAGGAATTTTAATTTATTTTGGTTACGAATATTTTAAAATTGGTGGGGTGATTGTAACAGCAGGTCTTATTACAACCTTCACTAATTACTTGGATCGTATTATTAGTCCGATTAATACCATTTTTAATAATCTTAATGAACTTGAAGATTCAATGGTAGCGGCTAATCGTGTTTATATGTTTTTAGATGAGCCTAATGATACAAGAATTTTTGATGGTAAAACACCACCTGAGGAAATAAAAGGACACGTAGAATTTAAAAATGTTCATTTTTCTTATGTTAAGGATCATGAAATATTGCATGGTATTAATCTTGATATAAAACCTGGTCAAACAATTGGTATTGTTGGACATACAGGAAGTGGTAAGTCTTCCTTAATGAATTTACTTTTACAGTATAATGATACTGATAGTGGTGAAATTTTAGTTGATGGGGCTAATATTGAAGAATATAATAAAGCTCTTTATCGTCGCCACTGTGGAATTGTTCTTCAAACTCCAGCTTTATTCGAAGGTACCATTAAAAGTAATGTTACCTTAGGAAGTAATCATACTGATGAAGAGGTTATTGAGGTTTTAAAGGAGGTTGGTGCATCTTATTTAATTGAAAAAAATGAGGATGGTATTAACGCGCATGTAAGCTTTAAGGGCGAAAATATGAGCTTAGGTGAAAAGCAGCTTATATCATTTGCAAGAATTTTATTAAGAAATCCTAAAATATTAGTTTTAGATGAAGCTACTGCCAATATTGATACGGCAACTGAAATGCAAATTAAGCACGCAATGAATGTTGTAACTAAAGGAAGGACAACCTTCATAATTGCCCATAGATTATCTACGATAAAGGACGCCGATAAGATTGTAGTATTAGATAGTGGGTTGATTAAAGGTGAAGGAACGCATGAGGAGCTTTATCAAAATTGTCCAATTTATAAAGACATGTATGATTCTCAATATGAAATGCTTAAACATTTAAAACACTCATAATTTCCCATAATTATTCACATAATATTAACGTCCTTAAGTTGAAATTTGATAATTAATAATGTAAAATGTTATAGTAAACAAAGGGGCTGTTATATTGGCAACAATTATTTTAAATTTATTTTTGATTTTAATTGAGGTGTTTTTCTGGAACAGAATTATTGTCTCTCTTATCTATTTTATTCCATCTGTTAAAAGAAAGAAGCTTTGGTCAACATTTTTAGTAAGTCTTTTAGATGCGGCTTTATTATACTTATATTCAATTGATACACTAATAAGAATTAATAGTATTGAAAGTCCCGTTAGTAAGGGTGCAACTATCACCTATGCGATACTTTCTGGTGTAATTATAGTATTCATGTATATTCAAACATTAATTTCTATTTCACCTTCAATTAGAATTAAGTCATCACGTCAAAGAAGATTTGAGCGTGCTATGGTTGGTGGTGAGGTATCTTATGCCGTACCACTTGTAATTACAGGTGTAGCTTTTCTTGGGGGCTTATTTTCTTGGATTTATTATCAAATAAACTATACCTCTAGTTATAAGACAACACTAATTGTTTCAAGGGTTATTACAATAATCTGTGCAACATTGTTTGTTTTCTTTCTTGTAAAAACAATCATTAATGCTAAGCTAACCAAAAAGGAAGATTCTTCAAATGTTATTACAATTAAGAGCCAAACGATATCTAAGGAACAAAAAATTATATTTATTCTAGATATTGAAGGATCACACGAGTTTTATAAAAAAGAGATTAAGGGTAGTGTTAATCTTCATGATCTACTTGGAAGAATTGCAGATTATTATTATGTGTCTTCCTATGGTGTGCTTAAGATGAAGGGTGAAGAATACAAGCTTTATGGTCTTAAGACAACAAGCTTTGATGTTGATCTATATCAAGATATTAAGATGGATAGATTTGAATCAGATGCATTAGAGGGCTTGGTTCCTTATTTAGACAAAAATAATGTTAAAGTGTTTACCTTAGATGATGATAATAATCCCGTAAATAGCTTTGATGCATAATAAGTGGAGCAATCCACTTTTTTTGTTATTTCATAATAAATTTGAAAAAATATTAAGAAAATGTTATAATTTCATTAAATTTATGTGAGGTATATGTATGCTTAATATTGCGATTTGTGATGATGAAATTGATTATGTAAATTCAACTGCAGATGCTGTTATGAAAATACTTTCAGATTATGAAGTTGATATTAGTACCTATACCTCAGGGATAGATCTTATTAATAATTCCACTAAAAGAATTGATATTTTATTTATTGATATTGAAATGCCAGGTCTCAATGGAATTGAAACGATTAGAAAGCTAAGAGTGATAAATCCTAGTATTATTGTATTTATTCTTACGAATTATACTAATTATATGACTGATGTTTTTAGAGTTGGAACCTTTCAATTTTTAAAAAAGCCATTGAGAGTTGATAATTTAAAATATGATTTATTAAGAGCAGTAGAATTATATAAACATGAACACTATAAAATTAAGATTAAAGAAAATGACAATATTAGGCTTATTGATATTTCTAAGATTAGATATCTTGAGGTATATCAGAAGGAATTAAAATTTAGGCTGCTTAAAGAAGAAATTATAATAAGAGGAAAAATTGCTGAATACGAAGAAATTTTGCAAATGTATGGATTCGCAAAAACTCATAAAAGCTTTTTGATTAATATGGCGTATATTAAGCGAATAGGGCAAAATGAGTTAGAACTTGAAGGGGTTAATGAATTAATTCCTCTTAGTAGAAATTATAAGGATACATTACTTTCAGCATTTAATAAATATTTAATGGAGAAAACAGTATGAAGTGGGATTTTTATATAATGAATATAATAAGCTTTTTCTTTGAGGTGTATATATTTAATGTCGCATTTAATACAATTGGAAGAAAAAGTGAGCATAAGTGGTTAATTCCCTTACTTAGTGGAATATATGTTGTTTTAGCCTCTATTGTATTTTTATTTGATCATCCGCAGCTTATTTCGGTTTTAACTTTAACGATAGGTGCCTTTATCATTTCATGGGGTTATAAAGAAAATATTAAAATGCGAATTGTATCAGTATTAATTGTTATCGTGTTAATGGATTGTGCAGAGTATATTGTTGGCTTTACAATGTCATTAATTTTTAGAACTAATGTAGAAGAGGTTACAGGCACAATTCTTTATTATACGGTAGGTGTTTTATCCTCAAAATTATTGGCCCTTATGATTGTTAAATTATTTGCTCATAAGTACAAGAAAAAAGATATTCAGGTTAACTGGAAGCTTACTACAACCTTCTTAATATTACCTGTTATTACTCTAACTGTGGGAGTTACAATTATTGGTGCTTCAAAGGATTATAATGATAGAGGAATTCAACTTATGGGAGCGATAGGTGAAGCTTTACTCGTATTTGCTAATTTAGCTGTATTTTATTTATTTGAATCCTATGGTACAAGCCTTAAGAAGCAGTATGAGCTTGAATCAAATGAGCATCAAATGAAGCTTGAATATGAATATTTAAACGAAATTATTACTCGCCAAACAATATCAGCTAAGGAAATGCATGATTTAAAAAATCAGTTATACGCTATAAGAGATGCAATAAAAAATGATGATGCTAAAGGATTAGAAATGATTGATGGTATTTGTAAAACGGTAAATTCTGCTCAGGAAATAAAATACACTACCAATTCCGCTATTAACGCTTTAATTAATAGCAAGAAGAAATTAATGGATGAGAAAAAGATAAAATTAAATTGTGATATAAATGTTTTAAATTTTGATTTTATCGCTTCTCTTGATGCTTGTGCTCTTTTAGGTAATTTACTTGATAATGCTATTGAGGCCTTAGATAAGGAAGAAAATAAGAATGTGTCAATTAAAATGATTGAGCATTGCAATTATTTAAGTATTCAAATTTCTAATGATTCAAGTAATTTAAATGAAAGCTTAGAAACTACAAAGAAGAATAAAAATGCTCATGGATATGGACTTAAAAATGTAAAGGAAATAGTTGAAAAATATCAAGGTAATTTACAAATTAAAAAAACAGAAGGTAAGTTTATTGTCTCAATAATTTTAAAAGAAGATGCATCTTAGGCCAAAATAACGACATGTTAGGCCAAAAATGTAGATTTTAGTGTTAAAAGAGTTATTATTTGTCTAGGTGATGAGTATGCATTATTTAGCAAAAAAAATAACTCTTTTTTATATTAAAAAAGGAAAAATTGAAGAAGATGATAGGGAGGTTTATGAATACTCCTTTGAAATGCTTATTTCAACTATTATTAATTTTTTAATAATGATAGTAGGAGCTTTAATTACAAAAAGATATTGGGAGACCGCCCTTTTTACCTTCAGCTTTTTATTATTTAGAAAATTCTTTGGGGGGTATCATGCTAAAACACATATTGGTTGTATAAGTATTTTGGTTATAATGTATTTAACTATGATTTTTATGATCCGGCTTGATGCAAGGCTTTTGTCGATAATCGCAATGATTATTTGTTCTTTATCAATTATTCCGGTACTACTTTTAAGTCCCGTTTCACATCCTAACAATCCCATAGATAAAAATAGAATTAAAATGTACAATATTGTCTCAATTTTCTTGGTTTTATTGGTTGTGATTCTAGCATATTTAAACTATACTAAAGTTAGTAATACTTGCTATAGCATTGTGTTTAGTATACCACTGCTTTTTTCTATAGTAGCAATGATTATAGGCTATGTTTTATATGTTAAAAATGATGAGGGTGATTTAATTGATTAAACTAGAAAATGTAACTAAGTTTTATAATTCAAAGGGAATAATAACCCACGCTTTAAAAAATATTAATTTAGAATTATATAAGAATGAATTTGTAGCGATATGTGGACCATCAGGTAGCGGTAAATCAACTCTTTTAAATGTTATTTGTAAGCAGGATACATTTGATGAGGGAGAAATCTATTATAAGGGTAATGAAACGGCCTATTTTAATGTGGATGATATGGATGACTTTAGAAAAAATAAGGTAGGCTTTATTTTTCAAAATTATAATATTATTGAATCCTATACTGTTCTTCAAAATGTAATGCTACCATATGAGCTTAAAGGAATACCCACTAAGGAGGCTAAGAAAAAAAGCCTTAGCTATTATTGATGAGGTAGGTCTTCATGATAAGATAAATAATAGAGGAGCTGAATTGTCTGGTGGACAAAAACAGCGCTGTGTTATTGCTCGTGCTTTAGCCTTTGAGCCTGAAATTCTTGCATGTGATGAGCCTACAGGAAATCTTGATAGCGAAACGGGCGCTGAGATTATGGCACTTATTGCTAAAATAGCACATGATAAGCTTGTCCTTGTCGTAACCCATAATTATGAAGAGGTAGAGCCTTATGCAACAAGGAAATTAACAATTGTTGATGGTACTTTATATGAGGATAAAATTTTACGTGAGGTTCCTTGTGATGATGAAAAAGAGGTTCTTAATTTAGATTATGTTCCAATTCCTAAAAAAATTAATTTTAAGGTAGCCTTAAGGAATTTAATAAATACTCCTAAAAAGACAATATTTTCAAGTCTTGTTATTTTCTTTGCGTGCTTTTTTATGTTATCGCTATATCAATATATTAGATATTCTTATGATTATCAAATTAACTACTATAATGATTTTGCTTATAAGAGTAAGGATAAGGTTGTTATTGGTCCTAAAAATAAAGCTTTAACAGAAGATGATATAGCGCAAATTGCGGGAAATAGGCCTTATGTTGTAAATTCGGTTCTTGATGTAAAAAACTTTACTGGATATTTTGATATGAATAAATATTATTTAAATGTTTATTTTGAAACCTATTATACTGATTATAATCCAAGTGTAGGTAGAAAGCCTGAAAATGATACAGAAGCTTATTTGCTTGTTAGTGGTGCGGAAGCATTAAACGATTATAAACCTTATTTGAATCGTGAGTGGACAAGTAGTAGCATTAATAAAAGTTTTAAAATTGTAGGAATTGAAAAAACTGATAAGGTAAAAACAAATGTTTTATGTATCGATAGTAAAGTATATAATGATATCTTGAAGCTAGAGTATAATTATGAAATTGATTGTGTACATCAATCTGGAAATGATGTAGAATATATCAATCGTCAAATTAATATGGTTTTGGCAAGTGGTGATAGAAATATTTTACATATGCCCAAACTACTTAATAATGAAATATCATCAGTAAAGATTGAGGGCTATCGTAGTGTCATTTCAAATAATGATTTGGTTATTTCCGTTGATGTTGATAATATTGTGTATGATTTAAAATCAGGTGAAGATTTTTATATTGAGGTTGCTCATGTTAAGAATAATGAAATAAAACAAGTATCAATATATAATGCCAACACATCAGTTTTGAATAAGGCTAAAAATCTAGGCTATTTTGCAATTAATACAAAAGAATATGATGTAACATCGGATTTAAATCATTTTCTAAATAATCTTCAAGCCTATGGAATGATGATTTTGTTTAGCATAGCTATCATCATAATTTATTTTATTTCCTATTTAGTAATGATTCATATTTATAAGACAAAGGCTTATGATTTTAATATCTTTAGAACCTTAGGAGTTACTAAAAGAGATATGCGCTACATTACAATTTTTGAACTATTAATTCAAGCGGTAATTATTTCGATATTTACATATTTACTAACTTTAATTTTAGGTGCCTTTGCAAAAGAAAATAGTCCATTAATTATTTATAGTAGTATTAATTTTGGAACATCGCTAATTTATTTTTTGATTATTTTCTTATTTGGTTATTTAATCGCGAGACGCTTTAATAAAAAGCTCTTTAAATTTAGTGTAGCTAAGACATTCAAGGAGGTGGCATAATGATTTTTGCAAATAATTTACGTAAAAATTATGGTACCCTAGAGGTTATAAATGATACAACCTTGAAGCTTCCCAAAAAGGGAATGGTAGCCTTCTTAGGTGAATCAGGAAGTGGAAAGACAACCCTTGTAAATGTACTTGGTGGTCTAGATTCATATAAAAGTGGTAGTATTAGCTATGATGATACTAAGTTTTTAAAATATCAAATGGATAAGGTTGATACCTATAGAAGAAATCATTTTGGCTATATCTTTCAAAATTATAATATTCTTGAGGATAAAACAGTTTCTGAAAATCTTTTATTAGCTTTACATATTATTGGTATTTATGATGAAAAGGAATGTGAAAAAAGAATCAAGAATGCCCTTGAGGCTGTAGGTCTTTATAAGTTTAGAAAGAAGCTTGCAGGAGCCCTATCAGGTGGACAGATGCAAAGAGTAAGTATCGCAAGAGCACTTGTAAAGCATAATGACGTTATTATCGCTGATGAACCAACTGGTAATGTTGATAGTGAGTCAACAAGACAAATAATAAGAATTTTAAAGAAATTATCTATAAATAGCTTAATTATTTTAGTAACCCATGATATATCACTTGCAAATACCTATGCTGATTATATTTATCATATTAAGGATGGTAAGATTTCGGATTATAAGGAACTTTCTAATAGTGAGGTATTAGAAAATAAAGGAATTAATGATGTATATTTAGGTGATCTAAAAAAAGAAGAAATTATAAATGATTCATTAAGACTTACTATTCATAAAGAAACTGAAAATAAGCTTGAAGTAGAAATTTATGAACATGATGGAGTTTATTATCTTAAAAGTACAAGTCCTTTAAAACTTGAATATCAAAATCTTAAGCTTCATGAGGGAAAATATGAGGCTAAGCAGGTTAAGAGTGAGGATTTTAATTATCATGATGATAATTATTTAAATATTACTTCGAAAAATGTTGGTAGACTATGGCATAGTATTAAAGAAGAGACTAGTCTTTTCTTTAAAGGAAAGCTTAAAAGTAAAATATTTAAATTTGCTTTTTTCCTAATTGGCATTATCTTTATGATCATTAATATAATGTTAATATCAAATAGTGATGATTTTTCAGCCCAAATTAATGCAGATCCTAATGTCTTTGATTTAAGTAACGATTATTCTGCGGATTCGGAGTCTTTTAATCATGATGTTTCAGATGCTATTGATAATAATTATATTGCAAACATTTCAAAAAATGAGAATTATTCAGATCATTTCATGATTTATATGAATCTAAGTATAAGAACTATTGTTTATATTAATACTGAATGTTATAATGTTTCAATGATTGAAGGAAAATTATATAATGGAAGAATGCCTACAAATGCAAATGAAGTAGTTATTACAACGGAAATTGCGGATAAATTTATTGACAGCACACAACTTAATAATTATGAGGAATTAATTGGCCTTAAAGTAAATGACTATACAATTTGTGGATTAGTTAAAAGTGATAAAAAATATATTTACAGGATGAATTCCTATGATAATTTATCAAGTACATATGAGATTGAATCAACAAGCTATCCAATGAAAAGTGTAAATGATAATATTAGTCTTAGAAATGGTAGATTACCTAAAAAGCTAACTGAAGTTTTAGTATCTTATAATATTTTTAAGCAATATAAACTTAACGTTGGGGATAAATTAGAATCAGGAGATTATATTTGTGGGGTTGTTGCGGATGGTGATGGGTGTGTTTATGCACTTGAAGAAAGATGCTTTATAAATGATGCTTCAAAAAGTGGACTTAAATGTACAATTAATGATAGCAAAAAAATAAATGAGTATAAATCAATTATTCCTGTTAATTATTATCAAATACGGTATCAAAATAAGCTAGATGATTATAACGAAACAAAATATGTTTATTTTGCAATTGAGGCAGTTTTATTAGTTATATGTGCTATTTATACTTTCTTTACAATGAAGTCAAGAATGCTTCAGGATATTTATGAAATAGGTGTTAGAAGAGAATTAGGTCAAAAAAGAAAAAGCATTATAGGCAAATATGCCTTAAGAAGCTTTATGACTATTACTCTTACAATGATGCTAGGTTATATTATTTCTAATTTAATTTATGGCTATATTGCCGTTAAGGTTAATTCACTAGGGGGTTATTTACCATCTGTATTAGTATCAGCTTCAACCTATTATTTGATTTTGATTATTTATGGAGTTGGTATTTTGTTTGGAATTATCCCTGTTTTGGGACTTTTACGCAAAACTCCTGCACAAATTGTTAGCAAATACGATATTTAATATTTTATTTGTTAAAAAATTTGGTATAATAAATGTATATTAATTAGAAAGGATTATGAAAAATATGGCAAAACAAAGTAAAATGGCAAAATTTAAAGCATTACCTTGGGCATTAATTACCTTGATTGCACTTTGTGTTTTAAATTTAGCTTTAATATTAGATTATACAATTATTGATTTTGTAGGTAAAATTGCATTTAATGAGGTTGGCTTTAATAATTTCTTAATTGTTTTTACATACATTTGTAATATTGCATTTATCGTTATTCATATTCTACTTTTATTTATTAAGGATAAATCAAAGAGTATGCTTTATATTTTAGCAAGTGCAGGTATGATGATTATATTCTATATCATCCGTTTCTGTCTTGTATGGTTCTAGAGGTGATAGGATGAATTTTTTAAATAAGCTTATTTCAAGAATAACAGCTATAGTAGCATTATGCTTAGTATTTGCACAAATTACAGTTGCATATAAATACGATGATAAGGATGTTATGGTATTTGTTTTATCAATTGTATTTGTAGTTTTAACACTTGCTAATTTAGGCTATGCAATTTATTTAACAAAGAAGTATGGATTAAAGCCTGAAGATGGTTCTAATGATGTTAAATATAATCTTATTACATCATCTTGTGCTGCAGGAGCATCTATTATTATCTTCGCTATTTCAATGATTTCATATTTATATTTAATATGGTAATTAAGAGCTTTAGGTTTTCCTAAAGCTTTTTTTGTTTTACATTTATATTTATAAGTAGTATAATCTTTTCGGTGGTATTTATGATATTTAATGTTAAAAATCAAGATGAAACAATTAAAGTTGGTGCGTCCTTAGGTAGTCTTTTAAATGCAGGTGATGTTGTTCTTTTAGATGGTGACCTTTCAGCAG
>ENA-OPFE01000055-OPFE01000055.1-human-gut-metagenome-genome-assembly--contig:-NODE-55-length-18402-cov-3.370742_pt1 | contig 18402 bp, 14 predicted proteins | sample MGYA00241711_ERZ501553 | MGnify/ENA primary metagenome ERZ501553 (study PRJEB25962, sample SAMEA2042302) | human gut metagenome | biome: human gut; feature: human-associated habitat; material: faeces... | reverse complement strand
GCTTTCAAAATGTGAAACTCGTTTACAAAACGGGAATCTCGGATGACTATTGAACAAAGAAAAATATAAAGCAACAATTATTTTACCACTCAGTACTGATATATCTGCCATTCAGTACTGAACGATAAAATTATAAAGAAAATATGATAACCTAACCGGGTGAGGTGATGACAACTTGGTTAGGCTTTTTTTAGATAAAATAGGTAAAATCATAACAAAAAATATGATCTTAACTGATGAAGATTACGAAGTATATATTTATGTATTTGAATATATATTTCAAAATATCATATTTTGGACATGTGCAATTACAATTGGAGTCGTTTGCAGGAAGGTTAAAGAAATGTTAGTTTTTTTACTGGTATTTATACCTTTGAGAAAAACGTCAGGGGGAGTACATGCAGGTACCGTAGATGTCTGTCTGCTTTTTTCGGTTTTAATATATTTTATAAATATATATATTCCCGAATTATGGAATATAAGTTTTACGGTAGGTAAGATTCTGGAAATCACTTTGGCAACTATGATTGTAATTTTATCTCCTGTAGATTGTGCTAATTTAAAGCTTGACCAAGAGAGAAAAAAGAAGAAAAAGATATTTACAGGAATATTAAGTATATTTTACACTTCTATATCAACAATTTTCTACTTCTATACTGAGACAAAGGTTACATCAAATATAGTTGTATGTTATACAACTATTTTGCTGTTATTATTAATTGGTATAGAAAAAAATAAAAAAGTATTATATGAAAGTGATTTTCAAAGAGAGAGTAAAAAAATATAGAGAATATGCAATAGAAAGGAAATTAAGTATATGAATTCAAAAAATAAAATAAATACTAAGAAAAATATGGATAAACTAATTAATTCACTTGGTAGTCTGATTGCCAGCGCTGGATGCAGATTTATTCTTTATCAGCCTGAAATACCTAAAAAGTTAGTGAAAAATAATAAAGAAAAAAACTGATGGAGAAACCATTATGAAAAATATTTAATAACATTAGCAACAATTGTAACACTTATCTTATTTAACAGTAATTGTATTGAAGCGTCATATGACCGGAATGGTAAGAGACATTCTGTTATTATTACTCAAAAGAGTGGCAGCGTTGTAAGATATTGTGCACATACATCAAACAGAAAAAATGAAAATATAAATACATTTTATAATTACATGGTCAATAATGGGATAACGAATTTTTATGTTATATCATTTTCATAAAGGAGGGAAGTATGAAGAAAAAAATACTCATAACAGTAAGTGCAGTCATAATAATCGCAATAGCATTATTTTTATTCCTTAATATCAGAGGCAATGTTAAAGTAGAGAAAGGAACAATAAGAATAACGAAATTAGATGAGGCAAATTTCGGAAATGTAGATAATCTTAAAGAAACATATGAGAGTTTACAGAATGATTCCCTGGTACAAAAAATACGAAAAAATGATATTTTTAAGAGCGACAGTATAGATGATTATATTCTTGTGGGAGTATCCCTTGATATCAAAAACAACAGTATATTCGATGCGTCAGAAATTTCGGGATATCTTGTCCTTGATGATGCTGATTCGCCAATCATATATAAGGAAGGCTCAATAGAGGTTGAAAAAGTAAAGGGATATGAAAAAGATAATGTTTTTTTGATGGGTTTGATTTTGTATAAAGGCGATATGACAGATGATGAGATTATAGAATATATAAAAAATCTTGACATTGAAATTAATTATAGAAACCGTGTCTTAACGCATATAAATAAAAACATTAAATTATCTGATTATGATATGGATGTTATATTCACAGATTCGGAAGAGTAGGAGGAATAGACATTCATGAAGGACGATTTATGTATATTATCCGGACAGGAAATAAATAAAGTATATAGAAGCGGTAATGAAGAAATTAATATATATAATAATTTTAATTTTAATCTGAACAAATCCGAAAAAGTTGCAATACTGGGACCGTCAGGATGTGGAAAAAGTACACTTCTGAATATTTTAAGCGGTATAGATAAACCTGATTCCGGAAAGGTTATTTATAAAGGGAAAAATATTTTTGAACTCACTGACAATGAGATGAGTGATATAAGGATTAACAATTTTGGTTTTATATTTCAGGATTTTCACCTTATACCAACATTATCTGTAATTGATAACATTCTCATACCACTGGTGGGAAAGAGTATCAGATTGATGATGTTATTAATTTGTGTGAAAGGTTAGGACTTGAAAACCGTTTATACCATCTTCCTCATCAATTATCCGGGGGAGAGAAACAAAGAGTATCTATTGCACGTGCATTGGTAAACCATCCGGATGTTATTTTTTCAGATGAGGCAACCGGTAACCTGGATTATAAAAACAGTATTCAGGTTATGGATATGCTTGTGACCTGCTGTAGTGAATATGAAGCATCTTTGGTGTTTGTAACACATGACAACAGTCTTATACATTATGCGGACAGGATAGTGAATATTAATGCGGAGGCTGATAATGTATAATACCAATATATTTAAGTTAATGTATAAGGCACTCCGTAAGAAAACAAAAATCAGCAGACTGCTTGTCATAATTACATGCGTATGTATGGTGTTTGCCAGTCTGTACTGGTCCTTTTTTGAAATAAAAAAATACAGTGATATAAAGACCGGAAAAGAATTATATGGCAAATATGACTTCCAGATGGCTGATATTTCCAAATCCGACACAGAAAAAATTACAGCAGAAGATTGTGTTGATGAATCCTGTGTATATACTTTGGAATTTGATCCTGTGAATAAGTTATATAATTACAGAGTTAAAAGTGATTTCTTTGGATTAATGAATGTAAAACTCAAGGAAGGGCGGCTGCCTCAGAATGAAAATGAGGTATTATGCGAAGAAAAGTTTTTGTATAAACAGGGGCTTGAGTTTAAAAATGACGGTACTACCCAAATAAAAATCGACGAAAAAAGTTATACTGTTACCGGCATTGTCTATATAAATATGCCGGATGTAACAATGTATACTTATATTCCGTCTTTATTTTATTACTATAATGAAAACATTGATTATGGCAGGTATAGTATTGCCTGTACATCAATACACGAAAAATATGTTAATGATGCAGAGAAACTGCAACAGAAATACCATGTAAGTGATTCGGATTTTATATATAATACCAATCTGTTTACTTATGCGGAGATTAACGAGACAGGAAAATCCACCAATGTTTTTTCATCTTTAAAATATATTATTCTGGGACTGATGATTTTTCTGTTTATTGTAATCATTTTTAATATAATTTTTATTATAGGTAAAAAGATAAAATCTGACCTGGCAATATTCCGTTCATTGGGAATTAAAGCAGCTGTATTACGGATGAATTTTACGAAAATCATTATGAAACTTGTGATAACGGGTGTGATTTCAGGAACATTAATATCCGGTATCTGTTCCGGCATTTTTGTTAACAGTATAGCAAAAGGATTTCATATATGGAAGTTGGTTTGTCAGATAATTATATTGGATACAGCAGTTGTTTTTATCGTAGGTCTGCTGGCATATAATATCTCAAAGAACATCATCAAAGGAAACATATATAAATCTGTAGCCAATAGTTCCGATATCAGTGAAAAAACAGTACAGAAAAGCAGGCTTTATAAGAAAAAAATGCCATTCGTACGGATAGCAAAAATTAATATGTCATCATATAAAAAGAAAAATATACTGTCTGTCCTGGTTATTGTGCTGGCATTTACTGCAATTACATTATTCAGGGTATTCTCTGTTTATCTGTTTGGATATGAAGAAAATGTCGGTTATGAATATAAAATAAACTACGAATATTCAGATGTTGAATCCATAATATATGGTTCTGATGAAATACAGAAAATGTATGATGACATGGTTGCACAGCCTTCATTGTTTGATATATGTCCTGTATATTATTCAAATGTAATAGTTGAAGTCGATAAAAAAGATATTTCAGAAAAATATAAAGAGTATTATTCAAAACTGTCAAATGAAAATTATCTAAAATTCTATGTAAATAAATATGGTACATATTCGGATAATTTTATTTTTGTCGGAGTTGATGAAGAAATATATAAAAAGCTGTATGACGGAGCATTTAAGAATATTTCCGATGATGAGTGTATTGTCATTGAAAATGTAACATCGCCAAACAATACGGGATTCTCCAACGGATTAAGAAAAGGTGAGAAGATACAATACGATCTTGTCAGTGCAACAGATATGTCAAAATATTATCTGACGGTGGCTGACAGTATTCCGGATATAAAAATACAGATTCCGGATTCCTATTACAGATGTGTGATTCTGGTTAATATGAATATATTCAGAAAATTGGAATTTTACAGATATCCGCAAATGATACTTTTTAATAATCTTAGTAATGATGATGAAAAGATATATGAATTCTTTAAAGGAATTAATGACATAGACGTTGTAAACATTTATGAAAAAAATCATGACATACAACTTAGACAATTAGTTATGAATATTTTCGCTTATACGCTTTTTGCTATCCTTGTTGTGCTTTTATCATTGAATACATTAATTTCGCTGTATGATAAATTTGACACCAATAAAAATATTTTTGCCATGCTTAAAGCCATCGGAATAAAAAATAAGAAAATATGTCTGATTCAGTTATATGAAAACACAAGAACAGTTATTTTATCCCTGATACTGGGCAGCGGATTTTCGTATGCAGCCAGCTACATTGTATATTTATATACAAAGAAGAATTTATACAGTTATATTTTTAAATTCACATTAAAAGATGTAATGCCGGCAGTTATGATAATTTTAATAATATATGCACTTGCATTTATCCCTTCAATAATCAGCATTAAAAAGATTAATGTGACGAAGAACCTGCAGACTAACAGATAATAAAAAAGGGACTGTAAAGGGTGCCTCACTTACTAAGGGATTTTCAATCCTTTGAAAAATTCGGCATAGTTGATAGGAATATCGGCTATGCCGTTTTTATTACTTTGGTGGTTGAAATTCACCTATGCAATTATAGACTATTTGGATTCGCTGGCATCTATGCCCATCCACCTTTTCTGCCTTGTACACATTGATTATCTCTATGAAGGTTCGGATAATCTCAGCATCTAATTCTTTGATATCTGTGTATCTTCTGACCTTGTCAAGGAAAGTATCTGCATTTGCAGTCTTGTGTTGAATCTCATAAATTATGTCTTGAAGGTCTATGAACTAGAAATTTTCATAAAAATGTGCTATAATTATACTATAGCAATGACACGTTAAAATTAGGAGATAATTAAATGGCATATTCAAAAGAAATAAAATGAATAAGGCAAAAATGTTTCTTGTCTCAAGAGACGTTTGCTAGAGAATTAAATGTTTCTTTTTCCTCGGTGAATCGATTGGAAGGTGAAAAAAGTAAGCCTAACATGGCAGCTATGAAGAAAATAAAAGAATTTTGTGAATTACAGAATATTGATTTTAGTGCTTTAGAAAAAGCATGGAACGAAATATAAATTGGAGGAATTTATGGCAACAAACAATGCTGTAGATATATCGGAAAATGATATTTTAGATATCGGAAAAGATATTCTTAAAATATTACTTATTGATAGAACTACAAAAAGAAATATTATTTGGGCATCTTCTGATTATGAAATGCTAGGGGATTCTTATAATGCTAAATTCCCAATTAGAATAGATTTAATTTCGGGTGTTAATTCAGGCGTTATACAACCAAGAGTTACCAAAAATAAAGATGAGCAGCTATCCAGAACAAAAGGAAAGGCTGAAGTGTTCACGCCTTCTTGGATCTGCAATGTTCAAAATAATCTTATTGATAATGAATGGTTTGGGAAAAAAAATGTTTTTAACAAAGAAGAAGAAAAATCGTGGGTCACATCAAAAAGTGTTATAGTGTTTCCAGATGACAAGAATCATACATGGAAAAAATATGTTGATGATAAGAGATTAGAAATAACTTGTGGTGAAGCTCCTTACTTAGTAAGTAGATATGATACAGTTACTGGGAATCCAATCAATGTAGATTCAAGAATTGGATTATTAGATAGAAAATTGCGGGTTGTAAATGAAAATACAGAAGATGTAGATGAATGGTTCAAATGGACAAAAAGAGCGTTTGAAAGCATATATGGATTTGAATTTCAAGGTGACAGCTTATTGTTAGCAAGAGAAAATCTTCTGTTTACATTTATAGACAACTTTATTTATAAGTTTAAGAGCAAACCAAGCTATAAACAAATAAAAGAAATTGCAACAGTTATATCATGGAATATTTGGCAAATGGATGGCTTAAAATTCACAGTCCCATATGAAGACATCTTTGAACAATATTATCAGCTTACGCTAGGTGAAATAAACATTGAAAGTAACCAACCATGTTATTGTAAAATAAAGGATTGGCGTTCAAAAGAAATATTGACATATAAGTCTATGATAACGAAAGAAGGCAAATAATAAATGTCAAATTTAGAAAATATAGATTTATTAGACCAATTAATTGTTGGACGTGTGCAGCCGAGCATATATGCATTTACTACAAATACAGTCCCTAATTATTTGAAAGTAGGCGATACATATCGTCCTGTGCCTACAAGACTTGCTGAATGGAAAAGGTACTTTCCAGACTTAGTGCAGGAATTTGAAAATACTGCAGCCTTGTCAGATGATGTATTTTTTAGGGATTATGCAATCCATCAATATCTAGAATTTGTATTGCATAAGCACAGATTACAAGAAAATAATATTCCCGTAGGCTTATACTATTCTAAAGAGTTTTTCAAGGATACAACTACATATGATGTAACAGCAGCTATTGAGGATATACATATTGATTTTGAAAAAAATACAGGCAAATATAAATTTTATGATGCCAATACAAAATTACCAGAAACCTTTACTTATGCATCAACAGGTTATTGGGATTTACGCCCTAATCAAAGTCAGACAGTCGAAAACTTCAAAAAGGCAATTAAAAATGGAAGAAAAAATTTACTTATGTATGCTGTAATGAGATTTGGTAAATCTTTCACTTCTCTTTGCTGTGCTAAGGAAATGGGCGAATCGGGTGCAAAGTTAGTTCTTGTTGTTTCAGCAAAAGCCGATGTCAAAGAAGAATGGAAAAAGACAGTTGAAAGTGCAGAAAACTTCAACAAGGAATATGTCTTTCTATCCTCAGATGATTTGTTAAGAGATAATTCAGCTATACAAACAAAATTTTATGAAAACAAAAAGGTTGTTGTATTTTTAACTCTTCAAGATTTACAGGGAGAAGAAATAAAAGATAAGCACAAAGAACTATTTGTAAATAATATTGATTTATTAATAGTTGATGAAACTCATTATGGAGCAAGAGCTGAAAGTTACGGCAAAGTATTAAGAGATAAGAACTACGTAAAGGATATTAATGAAAAATACGCCGATGACGATTTTATAGAGTATGACAAAGCAGAAGAAACATTAAAAAGTTTATCAGTTAATGTAACATTGCATCTTTCTGGAACACCCTATCGTATATTAATGGGTAGTGAGTTTGAAAAAGATGATATCGTTGCGTTTTATCAATTTACGGATATTGTAAAAGACCAAAAAAAGTGGGATGACATTCACTTTAAAGATATTGATAATGAAGTTATAAATCCATTGACTAAGAAAGCATATCAAGAATATGACAATCCTTATTTTGGATTTCCTCAGATGGTGAGATTTGCATTTACGCCAAGTAAATCAGCATTAGAGCTATTAAACTCTCTTAAGAGTAACGGCGTTACATATGCTTTTTCAGAATTATTGAAACCTTCATCAATAAAGAAAGATACAAAGAACAATGAACATAAAAAGTTTATTCACGAAAAAGAAGTTCTTGAACTTTTTATGGCTGTTGATGGTAGCAAGGAAGATGATGGATTATTGTCATTCCTCGATTACGATAAAATAAAAAGTGGTAAAATGTGTCAACACATAGTGGTGGTATTGCCATATTGTTCGGCTTGTGATGCTCTTGAAGAACTTATAAAAAATCATGCAGGTGAGTTTAAGAATCTTCAACAATATGAAATCATTAATATATCTGGTGTTGACAAACCTAATGAATATCGTAATATACAAGCGGTAAAGACAAAAATAAAGAATTGTGATGATGCACAGAAGAAAACAATCACTCTTACAGTGAATCGTATGCTTACAGGTAGTACTGTTGAGCAGTGGGATACAATGATATATTTGAAAGATACTTCTTCACCACAAGAGTATGACCAGGCAATATTCAGATTACAAAATCAATTCATCAAAAAGTATATTGATGATTCTGGCGAGGAAATTAAATTCAATATGAAGCCACAAACTTTACTTGTAGATTTTGACCCACACAGAATGTTTACTATGCAAGAACAAAAATCTATGATTTACAATGTAAACACAGATGTTGCAGGCAATCAGCACTTGAAAGAACGACTAGGTGAGGAACTAAAAATATCTCCTATTATTCAAATCAATAAAAATAGGATAACGCAGGTTGAACCAAATGATATCCTTGAGATAATTAGTCAATACTCTAACTCAAAGGGTGTTTTTGAAGAAACAAAGGATATACCTGTTGATATGTCCTTATTGAATTATGAGGAATTCAAAAAAATCATTGAAAAACAAGCTGAGCTAGGAAGTAAGGGCGGATTATCAATGGACGTTTACACAGGAGAAGAAAGCGACTTCAATGATTCGGATGAAGATGAAGTTAATGGAACTTTTGATAATAAGGATAAAAATACGGATAAGAACAATGATTCACATTCTGAAAATGAAGAAGATGATACAAAATCTTTAGAAAATAAGTTTAGGACATATTATTCTAGAATTCTTTTCTTTTCATTTTTGACATCTGACGCTGTCAAGTCGTTAGACGATATACTTGCTGTAATAGAAAAAACAACTAACGAGCGAATTGCCAAAAATCTAGGTGTTTCAAAGAATGCTTTATCATTTATAAAGGAACATATTAACCTATTCATTTTGAGCCAGCTTGATTATAAAATTCAGAATTTAAATAAGCTTGCTCATGACGAGTCGGTTGAGCCAGTTAAAAGAGCTTTAACAGCAATAAAGAAATTTGATAGAATATCTGAATCGGAAGTTACAACACCTGATAATGTCGCTGCTGATATGATATCCTTGATTTCAGATGAATGCTTTTTAGATTTACCTAATGGCAGAATACTGGATATTGCAAGCAAAATGGGTGAATTTGCTATTGCCATTGTACATAGATGTAATTCTATGGGAATTTCAACAGATAGCATTAAAGACAAAATAATGTCTATACCTACTTCTTCTATTGCTTATGAATTCACAAGGAAAGTATACGAAGTCTTAGGTTTGAATGTGGACATGATTGTATCGCAATTCACGAGCTATGATTTGCTTACCTTGAAAGAAACTGACAGTAATGGCAGAGAAACTGACAAGGTTGATTATACAAAAATCAAATCCATACTATCACAGAATTGTATGGCAAGTGAAATGACGCTTGATAATAATGTAGAGAATGAAGGTGAACAAATGAAATTTAATGCAGTTGTGGGAAATCCGCCCTACCAAGATAAAAGCGAAAGTACTAGAAAGCCTCCAATATATAATGAATTTTATGATTTAGCATTTGAACTATCATCCTTAGTTGTGTATATTACTCCAGGACGTTTCCTTTTTGATGCTGGACAAACACCACAACAATGGAATGAAAAAATGCTTTCAGATATTCATTTTAGAGTTGAAGAGTATTTTGCTAGCTCAAAAGATGTGTTTGACAGTGTCGATATTAAAGGTGGCCTTGCGGTTACTATTAGAAATTCAAATGAAGACTACGGAGACATTGGTATATTTACAGCATACAATGAGTTGAATTCTATCTTTAAAACATTAAAAAAATACTATGGCTCTAATTTTAGTAGTTTTGCTGCTCTTATATCATCACAAGGAGTTTACAGATTTTCTGATAAGGCAATAAGTGAGTATCCAGAAATTGCGGTTGTATCAGGAAAAGGAACAAAAAGAAAAATAGTTTCAAGGGTAGTTGAAGAATTGCCTGCACTATTTACAGAAACACAAACAAATCTAGATGACGTTGTTATTTTGGCTAAAGGAAAGCATGGAAGAATAAAGAGAAATATCAAGAGAAATCTATTACAAGAAAACGAATATATTGATTCCTATAATGTGCTCATTCCAGAAGCAAATGGGAGTGGATCATTTGACACTTTTGCATCACCAATAATTGCACCTCCTCTAATGGGTGGATCAGATACTTTTTTAAGTATAGGTACATTTGATAATCAATACGAAGTAGAATCGGCTTTAAAATATATTAAAACAAAATTTGTTCGTGCATTAGTTGGAATAAAAAAAGCAACACATCATAATCCAAAATCCGTTTGGGAATATGTTCCTATGCAGATTTTTTCAGAACAATCTGATATCGACTGGAACAAGTCTGTTTCGGAAATAGATAAACAATTATACAATAAATACAATTTGAGTAAAGAAGAAATTGAATTTATTGAGTCAAATGTTAAACCTATGGATTAATACGGAGGCATTGATATGGATATAAAACATAATTTGCTTCCTGCTCAAAAATCAAGAAAATATAATCTTAAAGAAACGATTGATTTATATCCAATTACCACAGAACTCTATAATGAATTAGGACGAATTGGAATTATTGCTCGTATTAAGGATATTCCTCAACTTGGTGTAATAAAGGTAAAGAAAAAGCTTAATAAGTCAAGGTATGATTATGTAATGCTCCAGCTTTATCTTCACCAGTTGATAAGAAAGAACATTCAACAGAATTTAAAGTTTTCTTACAGTAACTATATAAAAAATACATATAATGAAGAAACTAATGAATATGAAGACTTTGGCAAAAATATCGGAATTATCAACAAGCATTTCAAGCCATCAATAGCAGATGTAATGCAAACACTATCAATTGTCTATAATATAGGACATTTCTATAATACATTTACTGCATCTAGAGCTATAGTTTTGCTTGCTGCAGAAGATATAACATTTAGAAATATGCTACTGGGAGCTTCTTGTGAACCTAGATATAGGGAAGCGGTTACTATGCTACTAGAAGAGAAAAATTATCAGAGATTTCATTTGATTAATTCATTGCTTATACTGGAACACTGTAATCAAGCATTGCCATCTGTAATATTTTCAAAAGAGCTTCTGTATGCATATATAAATGAACTGAATCTTCCGGAAAACAGCAAGCTAAAATACATATTTGATATTTTTAGAAAGGTCAGAACGTTATCATATATGGCATATGACCTTCAAATTGCAAAAACACCTATTACTATAGACATTGCTAATAAAGAAGCTTTGCTTGTTTTAATGAAGGAATGGTTGTCTGAATACAATAATACAATATCACCAAATCATCTTGTCAATTCAATCAGCAAATTGTTAGACGATACTGTTTACAATGAAAATTCAAATGCAATTTGTTATTATAGGATTTCAAGAAGAATTATCAGCAAACTGAAAGCATCACCATCATTTGATACTGTGAACTATTATGATGATTTATTCCTAAAAAAAGAAAGTGTTCTAAATGCAACATATTCACACACAAGAGATTATGTAGAAGAACAAATTCTTAAATTGACTTTTTCTAAGAAAGACAGAAATCTGTCATCTGGATTAATTGATGATTTAGAAAGCCTAAATAATACCCGAGTTGGGTATTATGATAGACATTCTGGAGAACAAACAATAGTTGTATCAATCAAGTCCACGTGCAGTAATGAACAAAAGACTTTGGTTGCATTAAAAGTAGTTAGAACAGTCATATCTGTTTTAAGGAAAATAGACGATATTTCAGCTTCAGATACTAGGTATATACTATGCGTAAAATTTTTCTTATTTTACTTATTTAGAGAAAATCCTACTGTTATTATTCCAACCATTAGTAAAGAAAAATGTGTGTTTTGTACAAGAGGTAAAAATAGTAGAATTAAAGAAGTTGAACGGTTATTGAATGACAATATTGGTTCTGAAGACCAAAGGCACGAATGCGAATTGTTAGTTAATGTTCTTAAAGAGGATTCAATGAATGATACAACATTAACTGTTCCGGCAAGTATTCTAGTATATGATAAAAATGCACTCGGAAAAAAGATATCTGAATTTGACGGAATAATCATTCACCCATTGAGAAAAAAGGAGCAAGTTATATTTTTAGAAGCAAAAAATATATCCCATACTCCTTCTGAAGGGAAAAAATGCCTAATAGATAAATTTAACAAATTATCAATTCTATATAGTGAAGAAGATATCGAAATTAGAAATTCTGATGCTGTTATGAAATATAGCATATAGAAAATGACCACACTAAAGTGAATCAATACTCTAGTGTGGTCATTCTGGTTTTGTTCCCGTTTGAAGGCATCACTCAAAAACTCTTGTTATTGTAAATCCCTAAGTGAACGCCCCAAAAAGTCCCTTTTTGGCATATATTATCTATTTCGCTTCAAGTTTATCAAAGATATATCCGAGAACGGGAGCCATGCCCACAAACTCACAGCCGTAAGAGTATTCATCATCCTCTAACGCTTCACAACGGATAATTTTAACAACGCTGTAAAGGATGGAGTCCTCATCGTCAAAAGTAAGTGCGGCATTAAAATAATAATTCATTGGAAGAATGCTTTTTGTAATAAAACCGATACCCGATCTTGAAACATCCTTGACCTCAATAGGCGAGTCAATTTTAATCATATCCGCATTCTGGTCAAAAATGTTGGATACAACAAGGTTAAGCTTGACCTTAACTCTTTTGTGGCGTCTTTTATCAACCATATGTATTTCCTCCCGGTAATTTTCTACATTTATAATTATAACTAATATCCATTATAAAACAATACTTATTTTATTTATTTTAGTAGGTATTGACGTTGACTTTATAAAACTTGGTGTACTATAATCGTACTATAAAAAATTGCATAAATATATGGAGGACAATAACATGCAGGAATATAAGCCTTTTAAAGAGGGTAAAGTACGAGAAGTATATGATAACGGTGACAGCCTTATAATGGTTGCAACTGACAGAATATCAGCCTTCGATAACATTCTTAAAAATAAGATAACAGATAAGGGTGCCATATTAACACAGATGTCTAAGTTCTGGTTTGATTTTACAAAAGATATAGTACCTAACCATATGATATCAGTTGATAATAAGGATATGCCTGAATTTTTCCAGAAGGATGAATTTAAAGGCAACAGCATGATGTGCAAGAAGTTAGAGATGCTCCCTATTGAATGTATCGTAAGAGGATACATTACAGGAAGCGGTTGGGCAAGCTACAAGGAAAACGGAACCGTCTGCGGAATTAAGCTCCCTGAAGGACTCAAGGAATCAGACAAGCTTCCTGAGCCTATATATACTCCAAGTACCAAGGCAGAGATAGGACTCCATGATGAGAATATATCATACGAGCAGAGCGTAGAAGTTCTTAAGAAAATTTATCCTGAAAAGGGTGAAGAATATGCAGCTAAGATTAAGGAATATACAATCGCTTTATATAAGAAATGTGCAGATTATGCTTTAAGCAAAGGAATTATCATTGCCGACACCAAATTTGAATTCGGTCTTAACGAAAAGGGTGAAGTTGTTATCGGTGACGAAATGCTCACACCTGACAGCTCAAGATTCTGGCCTCTTGAAGGATATGAGGCAGGCAAGTCACAGCCATCATATGACAAGCAGTTTGTAAGAGACTGGCTTAAAGCTAATCCTGACAATGACCTCCTTCTTCCTGAAGAAGTTGTTAAAAAGACTGTTGACAAATACAAAGAGGCATTTGCATTACTTACAGGCAAAGAATTTAACATCTGATACCTGGAGGTATATATATGATAGAAACAAGTAATTCAGACAATATTGAAGAAAGTGAAGTGCATGAAGAATGCGGTGTATTCGGCGCTTACGATTTTGATGGCAACGATGTTGCCACAACAATATACTACGGACTGTTCGCGTTGCAGCACAGAGGACAGGAAAGTTGTGGTATTGCGGTAAGCGATACGGAAGGACCTAAGGGAATTGTTAATTCCAGAAAGGATATGGGATTAGCAAGTGAAGTTTTTGATGCAGAATCACTTGAGAAATTAAAAGGAAACATTGGTGTAGGACATGTAAGATATTCTACGGCAGGAAGCAGTTGCAGGGAAAATGCCCAGCCTCTTGTTCTTAATTATGTTAAAGGAACACTGGCACTCGCTCATAACGGCAACCTTATAAATGCTCCTGAACTCAGGGATGAACTTTCATACACAGGTGCGATTTTCCAGACAACCATAGATTCAGAGGTAATCGCATATTACATAGCAAGGGAACGTCTTAAGACCTCAAGCGTCGAAGCGGCGGTAGCCAATGCCATGAAAAAAATAAAGGGGGCATATTCTCTTGTAGTAATGAGTCCCCGTAAATTAATTGCGGCAAGGGATGTTTTCGGCTTTAAGCCGTTAAGCATCGGAAAAAGAGACAACGCATATTTCGTATCCTCAGAGACCTGTGCATTTTCAGCTATCGGTGCAGAATTTGTAAGGGATGTGCTTCCGGGAGAAATAGTCACAATAACACCTGATGGTATAAGCTCAGATACTTCAGGATGTATTAATAAATGCGCAAGATGTATTTTTGAATACATATATTTTGCCAGACCGGACAGCTACATTGACGGTGTAGGAGTATACAGTTCCCGTATTATGGCAGGCCGTATACTTGCAAAGACCCACCCTGTGGAGGCTGATATTGTAGTAGGTGTGCCTGAATCAGGTAATGTGGCCGCACTTGGATATTCCATGGAATCAGGAATACCTTACGGAATTGCATTTATGAAAAACAGCTATGTAGGGCGTACATTTATTAAACCTAAGCAGTCCCAGAGAGAGACTAGTGTTAAAATTAAACTCAATGTTTTAAAAGATGCGGTAAACGGTAAAAGAGTTATTATGATAGATGACTCCATTGTGCGGGGAACAACCTCGGCAAGAATAGTAAAGATGTTAAAAGATGCAGGTGCTACCGAAGTTCATGTGAGAATAAGTTCGCCTCCGTTTTTACATCCATGTTATTTTGGAACTGATATTCCATCGGATGACCAGTTAATAGCGCATGACCACACCGTAGACCAGATATGTAAATATATCGGGGCAGATTCACTGGGTTACCTTGATGTTACAAGATTAAGTGAACTCATAGACGGTAAGACCGATTATTGTGATGCCTGCTTTACCGGCAATTATCCTATAGAACCGCCGACAGAAGATATCCGTGGCGAATATGAAAAATAAAAGGAGATTTAAAATGGCAACTGACAGATATCAGACACCTTTGGCTGAAAGATATGCAAGTAAAGAAATGCAGTATATTTTTTCGCCTGATAAAAAATTCAGAACATGGAGAGCACTCTGGATTGCTCTTGCGGAATCAGAAAAAGAACTTGGACTTAATATTACGGATGAGCAGATAGAAGAACTTAAAGCTCACAAAGATGATATTAATTATGAGGATGCAAAGGCAAGAGAAAAAATTGTAAGACATGATGTAATGTCACATGTATATGCTTATGGTTTACAGTGCCCTAAGGCAAAAGGAATTATCCACCTTGGCGCAACTTCATGTTATGTAGGCGATAATACTGACCTTATAATAATGACAGAAGGACTTAAACTTGTCCGCAAAAAACTTGTGAATGTAATCAACGAGCTTTCAAAATTTGCAGATGAATATAAGGCACTTCCTACTCTTGCATTCACACATTTCCAGCCTGCACAGCCAACAACCGTAGGTAAAAGAGCAACTCTCTGGATGCAGGAACTTCTTTTAGACCTTGAAGACCTTAATCATGTTATTTCAACAATGAAGCTTCTCGGACAGAAGGGTACAACAGGAACACAGGCAAGTTTTATGGAGCTTTTTGAAGGCGACCAGGATAAAATACGCCGTCTTGATAAGATGATAGCCAACAAAATGGGATTTGAGGATACATATCCTGTTTCAGGCCAGACTTATTCAAGAAAAGTAGATACCAAGGTTGTGAATGTCCTTGCCGGTATTGCCGCAAGTGCCCACAAGTTTTCTAATGATATAAGACTTTTACAGCATTTAAAAGAAATCGAGGAACCTTTTGAAAAGACACAGATTGGTTCATCAGCAATGGCTTATAAGAGAAATCCTATGAGAAGCGAAAGAATAGCGAGCCTTGCTAATTATGTTATGTCAGATGTTATGAACCCTGCAATCACAAGTGCGACACAGTGGTTTGAGAGAACTCTCGACGATTCCGCAAATAAAAGAATGTCTGTACCGGAAGCATTTCTTGCAGTAGACGGTATACTTGACCTTTATCTTAATGTTGTAGACGGACTTGTTGTATATGACAAGGTAATTTACAAACACATTATGGCAGAGCTTCCTTTCATGGCTACAGAAAATATTATGATGGATGCCGTAAAAGCCGGCGGAGACAGACAGGAACTCCATGAACGTATCAGAACTCTTTCCATGGAAGCGGGCAGACGTGTCAAAGTGGAAGGTCTTGACAACAATCTCCTTGAACTGATTGCTGCCGACCCTGCATTTAATCTTACACTTGAGGATTTGCAGAAAAATATGGATCCTTCATTATACACAGGACGTTCAAAGTGGCAGGTTGAGGAATTCCTTTCAGAAGTTGTAAAACCTATCCTTAACGAATACAAAGATGAACTTGGATTAACAGCGGAAATCAACTGTTAATACATCATTACAAAAGAGTTGCCGGTATTGTGCTGTACAGTTGCTGACAACTCTTTCTTTACATATTTGATAATTTAAGGTATACTATTCACGCAGTCTTTAAAAGCCTGCAGTTATTTATATAATAAAAGAGGAGGATCACACATGGTAAGAGCAATAGTTGGCGCTAACTGGGGTGATGAAGGCAAGGGCAAGATTACAGATATGCTTGCCGAACAGTCAGATATTATAGTAAGATTCCAGGGAGGAAGTAATGCAGGCCATACGATTATTAATGATTACGGCAAGTTCGCTTTACACTTACTTCCATCAGGCGTTTTTTATAATCATACGACAAGTGTAATTGGCAATGGTGTGGCACTTAATATACCATATCTTTTCAATGAAATTAAATCACTTGAGGACAGAGGCGTACCAACACCTAAGATTCTTGTATCAGACAGAGCACAGATACTTATGCCATATCATGTTGATTTTGATACATACGAAGAAGAACGTCTCGGCGGTAAGGCATTTGGTTCCACTAAGTCCGGTATTGCACCATTTTACTCAGATAAGTATGCTAAGATTGGTTTTCAGGTAAGTGAATTATTTATGGATGAAGCAGACCTTCGTGAAAAGGTTGAGCGTGTTGTGGAATACAAGAACGTGCTTCTTAAGAACCTTTATAATAAGGAACCAATGAATCCTGATGATATATTCAATCTTTTAATGGAATATAAGGAAATGGTTGCTCCATATGTAGCAGACGTTTCACTTTTCCTTCACAATGCACTTAAAGAGGGCAAGACAGTCCTCCTTGAGGGACAGCTTGGTTCCCTTAAGGATCCTGACCATGGTATTTATCCAATGGTAACATCTTCTTCAACACTTGCATCTTACGGAGCAATCGGTGCAGGAATTCCAGCCAGGGAGATTCAGGATGTAGTTACCGTTGTTAAAGCATATTCTTCAGCAGTCGGTGCCGGAGCATTCGTAAGTGAGATTTTCGGTGATGAAGCACAGGAATTAAGAGTACGTGGCGGAGACGGTGGCGAATTCGGCGCTACAACAGGCAGACCAAGAAGAATGGGATGGTTTGACGCAGTTGCCACAAGATACGGCTGCAGAATGCAGGGTGCAACAGAAGTAGCACTTACAGTTCTTGATGTACTCGGATATCTTGATGAGATTCCGATGTGCGTAGGCTATGAAATTGACGGCGAAGTTATCAAGGACTTCCCTGTAACATACAAGCTTGAAAAGGCTAAGCCTGTATTTAAGAAATTTAAGGGCTGGAAATGTGATATCAGAGGAATTAAGAATTATGATGAACTTCCTGCCGAATGTAAGGCATACATTGAAGCAATAGAGGAAGAAATCGGAGTACCTATCACAATGGTATCTAACGGTCCTAAGAGACACGATATTATCTATAGAACAAGTGATTTGTCTAAATAGATTATATTGAGGATATAAAAAAAGTCCTCAAATTTATATGTCCCCTGTCTTTTGACAGGGGACATATTTTTATTAAAACAGGATGTTAGTGGCAGGGAATTTTGTAATCCTACAACAGCGGCGGGGTA
>ENA-OPFE01000051-OPFE01000051.1-human-gut-metagenome-genome-assembly--contig:-NODE-51-length-19535-cov-3.058214_pt1 | contig 19535 bp, 13 predicted proteins | sample MGYA00241711_ERZ501553 | MGnify/ENA primary metagenome ERZ501553 (study PRJEB25962, sample SAMEA2042302) | human gut metagenome | biome: human gut; feature: human-associated habitat; material: faeces... | reverse complement strand
TTATAAGTGTTGCTGCGGCAATAGCGGCTCTTGCAGCCCTGATAGTTGGCGGAATTTATGTATATAAATGGATGCAGGTCAACAGACTTGTGAAACTTAAGACGGATGAGATGTCATTTAATTATATGGCAAGTCCCTATATTGCAGATGACCTTGAATATTTAAAAAGGAATATGCCAAGTGAAATATTGCAGGATATTTTTACCGGCGATTCAAATGATTATCTTTATATGACTTATGATATGAGTTATGATAACCGCTCTTTTTCAAGTATTAAAGTCCATAAAAAGCTTATATCCCAATCGGGAAAATATACTGATAATATCGTGTGGCAGGACGAAGTTATGGAGGATGAGATTGGAAAAGGAAAACTTAGCGTTGCAGATGCAAGGTTTATAATTTACGTCGGCAATCTGGATAATGAAGAAAAAGAGGAGCTTATTGATGACATTGCGGTTAAAGTAAGTTTTGCCAATTCCTTATATGAATCAGACGAAATTATCATTGATACAAAGAAATGCAGGGCAGATTATCTTATCAGGACAACAGAGGATTACAGACACGTTGAGAACTATTATGGTGATTATTACGGCTGGAAGGACAGCAATACGGAGATATACAAGGGACTTGGATATTTTACCGCCGGGGACATAGGAAACAGCATCATAACGGGAAGTTTTGCTGTGGACAGCTTTAATATGGATAAGTACGTGATTACGGAAAAAGACGGAATATATAAGTATCTTTTTGATATCGGCGATGTTGACGGATACGGTATTCTTATAGAAACACCATATAATCTTATGACAAAAGAACATATAAATGATAATGTCGCAGAAAATACCTATATTGTTAAAAAAGATACCAATGAAAAAATAATGTGTATGGCTGACGGCAATATAGAGGAATTCGAGGAAATTTCAGGTATTAATTTTGAAAAGCTAAATTAGTTGTTTATTTTTAACCGCCCATTTGTTATAATGAAGAATGTTTGATTAAAAAATATTTGCTTCAGGAGGAACATCAATGGGCGGCTTTTTTGGCGTAGCATCTAAGGAAAGTTGTACTTTCGATTTATTTTTTGGAACGGATTACCATTCACACCTTGGAACAAGGCGTGCAGGTATGGCAGTGTATGGAGAGAACGGCTTCAGCAAATCCATACATAATATAGAAGGTTCACCATTCAGGACTAAGTTTGAAAAGGAACTTAACACACTGAACGGTAATATGGGAATAGGATGTATATCAGATTATGAGGCACAGCCTATATTGGTGAGATCACACCATGGAAGCTTTGCAATTACGACAGTAAGCAAAATTAACAATGCTGATCAGCTTGTTGAAGACATACTTAAGGGAACCACGCATTTCTTTGAGATGAGTAACGGAGAGATTAATTCCACGGAACTTGTAGCGGCACTTATTAACCAGAAAGATAATCTTATAGATGGTATTAAGTATGCGCTTGAAGTAATCGACGGTTCTTTGTCATTACTTATACTTACTCCTATGGGAATATATGCTGCGAGGGACAAGTACGGAAGAACACCTGTTGTCCTTGGCAGGAAGGAAGATGCCAGATGTGCATGCTTTGAAAGTTTTTCATATCTGAATCTTGGATATTCGGCTGACAGGGAACTGGGACCGGGCGAGATAGTATTTTTCAATGCCGATGAGTGCAAAACCCTTGTTGCTCCCGGCAATAACTATAAAGTATGTACCTTCCTCTGGGTATATTACGGTTATCCTTCAGCAAGTTATGAAGGCGTAAGTGTTGAAAGCATGAGATATAACTGCGGTAAGCTGCTTGCCAGAAGAGATAATGTGGATGTAGACGTTGTTGCGGGAATACCTGATTCAGGAACAGCCCATGCAATAGGTTATGCTAATGAGTCAGGAATACCTTTCTCAAGACCGTTTATCAAATACACACCTACATGGCCACGTTCTTTTATGCCTACAATACAGACGAAGAGAGATTTAATTGCACATATGAAGCTCATTCCTGTGCATGACCTTATTAAGGATAAGAAACTTTTACTTATAGATGATTCTATTGTAAGAGGAACACAGTTAAGAGAGACTACGGAATTCCTTTACGAAAGTGGTGCAAAAGAAGTACATATAAGACCTGCCTGCCCACCTCTTCTTTTTGGATGTAAATATCTTAATTTCTCCCGCTCGAAGTCAGAAATGGAACTTATTGCAAGAAGAGTTATTGAAGAACTTGAGGGTGGAGAAGTCTCAATGGAGACATTGCAGGAGTATGCTGACCCTGATAATGAAAAATATCAGAAGATGGTAGATAAGATTTGTGAAAAGCTTAAATTTACATCATTAAGATTTCACAGGCTTGATGATATGCTTGAGTCTGTAGGCATAGATCCTGACCATCTTTGTACATATTGTTGGAACGGAAAGGAATAATATATACATTTGGAGGAACGGTTGTGAAAAAAGGATTCGATAATGACAAATATCTTAGGACACAGTCCGAACACATAAAGGAACGGATTGCACAGTTTGGAAATAAATTATATCTGGAATTTGGAGGAAAGCTCTTTGATGATTATCATGCATCAAGAGTTCTTCCGGGATTTGAACCGGATTCAAAGTTACAGATGCTTCTTCAGCTAAAGGAGCAGGCCGAAATAGTAATAGTAATCAGCGCAGAAGACATTGAAGATAACAAAATCCGCGGCGATTTCGGAATTACCTATGATGATGATGTATTAAGACTTATTGATGCATTCCAGTCAGTAGGACTTTTTGTGGGAAGTGTATGTCTTACAAAGTTTGCAGACCAGCCTTCGGCTAAGTTCTTTCAGGAAAAACTTGCAAAATTAGGAATTAAATCCTACAGACATTACAAGATACCGGGATATCCAAGTGATGTTGAAAAAATAGTAAGTGATGAAGGATATGGCAAAAATGATTATATTGAGACAGAAAAACCGCTTGTTGTAATTACGGCACCGGGACCGGGAAGCGGTAAAATGGCAGTATGTCTTTCACAGCTTTATCATGAACATAAGAGAGGCGTGGATGCAGGATATGCTAAGTTTGAGACATTTCCAATCTGGAATCTCCCTTTAAAACATCCTGTTAACCTTGCTTATGAAGCAGCAACAGCAGACCTTAATGATGTTAATATGATTGATCCGTTTCACCTTGAAGCATACGGAGAAACCACGGTTAATTATAACAGGGATATAGAGATATTTCCTGTAGTTAATGCCATGTTTGAGTTGATTTTTGGAACAAGCCCTTATAAATCACCTACAGATATGGGTGTTAATATGGCGGGCAACTGTATTTTTGATGACGAAGCCTGCAAAGAGGCATCTGAACAGGAGATAATCAGAAGATATTACAAGTGCCTTAAGGACATTAAACAGTTCGGACATACAAAAGATGATAAATTTAAGCTTGAACTTCTTATGAAACAGGCGGGAATCAGCGTTGATAAGAGAAAAGTTGTAAAAGCGGCTCTTGACAGGGAAGAAGAGACAGGCGGACCTGCAATGGCGATAGAACTTAATGACGGAAGAATTGTTACCGGCAAGACAAGTGAGCTTCTCGGAGCATCAGCATCGGCACTTATCAATTCTATTAAAGTACTGGCAGGAATTGAACATGAAGTTAAACTGATTGCACCTGAAGCAATAGAACCTATACAGAAATTAAAGACAGGATATCTTGGAAGCCGCAATCCAAGACTTCATTCGGATGAGATACTTATAGCTCTTTCTACAACAGCGGCAAGAAGTGATGAAGCGGCAAGAACCCTTGATAAATTATCAGAATTAAAGGGTGCGCAGGCTCATTCTTCAGTCATCCTTTCATCCGTGGATGAGCAGATATTCCGGAAATTAGGAATTAATCTTACCTGTGAACCGAAGTATGAACAGGATGAGAGAAGATATCACAAGAACTAATTATAATCAACCTGCATCATGCAAAGTCCTGATGCCGGAGCTGTGAATCCGGCAAGAGACCTGTCTTTTGCCTCAAACAGTTCAGGAATGGATGATACATCACGTTTACCAAAACCTACCTCAAGAAGTGTACCGGTAAGTATTCTTACCATATGTTGGAGAAAACCGGTTCCGTGGTAGGTAAAACGTATGTATTGTCCTTTTTTTATTATCTGTATTGAATCAACTTCCCTTACGGTTGATTTTTTCATCTTTGGATTACTGCAGAAACTTGCATAATCATGTATTCCTATAAGAAGTTTTGCAGCTTCTTCCATTTTTCCGATATCCGGGGTTTCTTCAATGTAGTAGACATATTTTCTGTCAAATACAGGCTTTAGAGGACCTGTATAACAGGTGTAACAATAGGTCTTGCCTACAGCTTTGTAACGGCTGTGGAATCTTTCGGCAGCTTCTTTTACTTCAAGAACGCATATATCGTCGGGAAGATACCTGTTCATATAATCACGGATTGCATCGGTTGACATATCGGTCTCAAGGAAAGCATTGGCAATCATGGCTTTTGCATGAACACCTGCATCCGTACGTCCGCAGCCTATGACTTCCGGTACTTTTTCGGAAGAGACCATTCTCTGGAGGACGGTTTCTATTTTGCCCTGAATGGTTAAATCGGTATTTGGCTGATGCTCCCAGCCGAAATATCTTGTTCCGTCAAACATTATCTTAAATTTAAAATTTTGTTTCATAAATTAACACCTCTGTTGTCAGTTTAACATACCGGTGGTAGAATTAACATAATAAATTTAAACGAGGATAATAATGAGCAGAATTTTAATTGTAGAAGATGATGAGACATTAAGAGGTGAGCTTTCCTATTTTCTCATAGGAAACGGTTACGAGGTAAGTGTAATAACGGATTTTAATGATACGCTTGATGAGATGTTAAAGACGGATACGGAGCTTATTCTTCTGGATTTGAATCTTCCGGGGATTGACGGGCAGACGTTACTCCGCATGTATCGTAAAGAAAAAAATACCCCGGTCATCATTGTTACAAGCAAAGATACGGAAATGGATGAGCTTATATGTATGACTTACGGGGCGGACGATTTTGTTTCAAAACCGTATAATCCGGCACTTCTTCTTTTGCATATTGAGGCTGTTTTAAGGAGAAACGGAGGAGATGAGAATGTTATAAGATACAGGGACATCACTCTTAATCTTTCAAGGTCTTCTATATCGGGGAATGGCAATGAAATAGAGCTTTCAAAAAATGAATGCAGGATTCTTAATTATATGTTCAGAAACAGTGGGAAAATTGTATCAAGGGACGATATTATGAATTACCTTTGGGATGACTGTGAGTTTGTTGACGATAATACTTTAACCGTTAATATAACGAGAGTGCGTCATAAACTGGCAGAATTAGGGTACGGCGATGTGATAAGCACAAAGAGAGGACAGGGTTATTATATTGAAGCTTAAGGATTTTTTACATGATAAAATATCATATATCGTTATATATTTTATATTTATTATACTTACGGTTCTTATGTTAAACGCTTTCAAGGTGGATAAAAGCTGCATTATTGCGCAAACCGGTATTTTCAGTGTAATGTATTTTGGCTGTATGGCAGCAGAATTTATTAAGAAAAAGAAGTTTTATGATAATATAAAGTCTGTAATGGCTGAACTTGATAATAAGCTGCTTATTGCAGAACTTGTTCCTGGCTGCGATTTTACCGAAGGCAGAATTCTTAAAGAACTGCTATACGAAACCGGCTATTGTTACGGTAACCGTATTAACGAACTGTCCCGTTCCGTAGAGGATTTTAAGGAATATGTTGAGATGTGGATACATGAAGTCAAGATTCCTCTTTCAAGCCTTATGCTTATGAATTACAACAGGAATGATGATGTGGTAACAAGGTCGGCGGGACTTTCAGAGCTTGATAATTATCTTGAACAGATTCTTTATTATATAAGAGCTGATGTGTCAGATAAGGACTATCTCCTGAAAAAAGTGTCACTTGAAGAAATTATCAATCAGGTCATCGTCAAAAATAAGGAATTTTTAATAGGCAGAAGAATTAAAATCAAAAAAGAAAATCTGGAAAAAACCGTTGTTACCGATTCAAAATGGATGGAATTTATAATAAATCAGATTTTAAATAATAGTATTAAGTATTCAAAAGATAATCCGATTATTTCTTTTTATACAATGGAAGATGACGAATCGGTAATACTTGTGATAGAAGATAACGGAATAGGAATAGAACCCTCTGATTTAGACAGAGTATTTGATAAATCTTTTACCGGTATCAACGGCAGAATGGGAAGAAAATCAACGGGAATGGGACTTTACCTTTGCAGGAAGCTTTGTAAGAAGCTGGGCCACGTTATATCCGTGGAGTCGTCTGTGGGAGAGTACACTAAAGTCAGGATTTCTTTCGGAAAAAATGAATTTTATAGTGACGTTACATAGAACCTTACAAAAATGTAAGGTTTTTGTCATATCAATCAATGGTTGTCATAAAGGATATTTTGTATTATGTAGCCATAATCAATGAAAGAGGAAAATAATATGGAAAAAATATTAGAATTAATCAATGTTGAAAAGTATTATGGCAGCAAAGGAAACATTACAAAAGCCCTTGATAAAGTAAGTTTTGAAGTGGAAAAAGGCGAGCTTATCAGTATTATGGGTGCCAGTGGTTCCGGTAAAACAACGCTTCTTAACTGTATTTCCACAATAGACCGTGTAACAAGCGGCAGAATAATAATTGGCGGAGAAGACATCACATCATTAAGAGGTAGCAGATTAAATGCTTTCAGAAGGGAAAAATTAGGTTTTATTTTTCAGGATTTTAACCTTCTTGATACTCTGACAGGATATGAAAACATAGCCCTTGCATTATCCATCCAGAATGTGGGAGCAAGAGAAATTGAGAAAAGGATAATGGAAATAGCTGACACCCTTAATATTAAAGATGTCCTTAAAAAGTACACATACCAGATGAGCGGCGGGCAGAAGCAGAGAGTAGCTTCCGCAAGAGCACTTATTACTAATCCCGAACTTATACTTGCGGATGAACCTACGGGAGCACTTGATTCCAAATCGGCAAGAGAACTTCTTGTTACCATGGAAAAGATGAATAAAGAGATGAATGCAACAATCCTTATGGTAACCCATGACGCATTTACCGCAAGTTATTCAAAACGTGTTATTTTTATTAAGGATGGTCATATCTTTAATGAAATAAGGCGTGGCAGCGATAACAGAAAGCAGTTTTTTGAAAAGATAATAGATGTAGTTACAATGCTTGGAGGGGATTTGAATGACGCTCTTTAATATTTCCTTAAAAAACATCCGCAAAAGTTTTAAAAATTACTTAATCTTTTTTATCACCACCATATTCGGTGTGGCAATTTTTTATGTATTTAATTCACTGTCAGATCAGGCAGTAATGTTAAAAATTAATGAGAGCAACGTTTCGTTAATTGATACGCTTGGAAGCATAATGTCAGTTATAAGTGTGTTTGTGGCAGTAGTTCTTGGCTTCCTTATAGTATATGCCAATACCTTTCTTATTAAAAGGCGCAACAAGAAATTCGGAATATATCTGATTCTTGGCATGGGAAAAGTAAAAGTAGCAGCGATTCTTATTATTGAAACTGTTGTGATAGGAATTATTTCCATGGCAGCAGGCCTTATCGTGGGAATAGCCGCCTCACAGGGAATGAGTATTTTAATTGCCAATCTCTTTGAAGCAGACCTGACTAAGTTCCGGTTTGTAGTGTCAAAAGCAGCCATTATGAAAACAATATTGTATTTCTGCATTATGTACGGTGTTGTGCTCATTCTTGATATAATCGTATCAGGAAGCCGCAGACTTATTAATCTCATTAATTCCGGTAAAAAGGGTGAAAAAGAAATTAACAGAAATCCTGTGCTCTGCGTTATTGTGTTTATTATAGCCTGTATTTTACTTGGTACGGCATATTATAAAGTTACCGCAGGAATGGAGAGTATAGAATCTTTTGCAGGCGTTGCAGCCCAGATAGTAAAGGGTATTGTGGGAACATTTCTTCTTATGTTTTCAATTTCCGGTCTGTTTTTACTCCTTGTAAGGGCAAAAAAGAAATTTTACTATAAAAAACTTAACGCATTTACCACAAGGGAGATAAGCAGCAAAATCAATACGGCGGTATTCTCAGCGGGAATAATAAGCCTTATGATGTTTTTCTCAATATGTTGTCTGTCAACGGTATTTTCCGTTAAAAAATCAATAGACAATAATATTAAAAAACTTATACCTGTTGATATCCAATATGAGACCCTGCATACAAGGGATGCAGCCAACGACCCTCCTATCGACGAGCTTGTTGACAAGCTTGTGAAAGATAAGAGCAATCTTGAAGATATGTTTACCGTTAATATGTATTATATGGATAATGATAATTATCATTTTAATCAGATAGACGAGTATATGCATGTATCGGATTACAATAAGGTCGCAAGACGTTTCGGCAATGAAGAAATAGAACTTAAAGATGATGAATACGCTGTAATCGGTAATATGGAGCAGATGATGGGCAAAAATTATCTTAAGCCGGATGGTGCCGTTATTACGATTAATGGCAAGGAATATAAGCCTCAATCCGGGGACATGTACTATGGATTTGTATACATTGATAATTATGAAGACTGCTATGGTAAATACATTGTGCCTGATGATGTTGACTTTTCCAACGCCGGTGTGCATATGGAAGTGCTTATGGCAGATTTGAAAGGAGATAAAAAAACATATAAAGATACGAATAAGAAAATGTATTTTGATGATGTTGTGTACGGTGCAAGAGAAGGCAGGTATTATATGAATGTCTATTGCAAATACGAAATTATTAACATAAGTACAAGACTAACGGTAGTGCTTGTATTTGTGGGAATATACCTTGGAATAGTATTCATTATCACAGGGGCGGCAATTCTGTCACTTAAACTTTTGTCTGAATCCGTAAGAAATAAAGAAAAATATACAATTCTGCGAAAAATAGGTGTTGATAACAGGATGATTAGAAAATCCGTATTTACCCAGTGTATGATTTATTTCGGACTTCCACTTTCCGTTGCTGTCATACATTCAGTTTTCGGAATACAGACCTGTACCAAAATAATGGGCTTTTACGGTAAGTCGGGACTTTTGTATTCCATACTTGTCACAGCTCTTATAATCGTATTGATTTACGGAGGATATGCCCTTGCGACTTATCTCGGAAGTATAAGAATACTTTCTGAAAAACAGGAATAAACTTATACAAAAACCATTGTGGTGATATATGAAATTTATAAAAATAAAAGGTAAAATAAAACAAAGATTAAAGCTGGTGCTGCCATTGACGGCACTGGCTTTACTTGCTGTTATCGGAATTATCGGACAGTCAAAGGTTAAGGCGGCAGGAAGAAAAATACCTATATATTCGGTAAAAAGGGAGGATAAGAAGGTTGCACTCAGTTTTGATGCCGCATGGGGTAACGAGGACACACAGATTTTACTTGAAACACTTGATAAATATGATGTAAAAGTAACTTTTTTCATGACCGGAGGCTGGATTGAAAGCTATCCGGAAGATGTGAAATCAATTTTTGCCCATGGCCATGACCTTGGAAACCACAGTGAAAAACACAAGCACATGAGTACGATTTCCATGAGAGAGTGTGAAGAAGAATTAATGGGGCCACATAAAAAAGTACAGGAACTTACGGGATATGATATGTTTCTTTTCAGACCGCCTTACGGAGATTACAATAATACATTAATAGAGGCAGCAGACGAATGTGGTTATTATACGATACAATGGTCCGTTGACAGTCTTGACTGGAAAGATTACGGTGCGGACAATATCGTTAAAACCGTTCTTAACCATAAAAATTTAAAAGACGGGGCAATTATTCTTATGCACAATGGCGCAAAGTATACAAAGGATGCACTTCCCCGTATCATTGAAGGCCTTAAAGAAAAAGGATATGAGATTGTTCCTGTTTCGCAGATTATATATACGGATAATTATGAAATTAACCATGCGGGAGAACAGATAAAAAAATGAAACTTTATTTTACATAAAGACAAATATGCTGTAAAATCTGATTATAACCAATCGGAGGTCAGGTATATGAGTTATTTCTGGAAAAACGGGCTTGTAGAGCTCAAAATGATAAGAGAAGAAGACAGCCATAATTTTTATGATGTTCTTATGGACACACAGACAAGAAAACAGGCGGAGCATGGCATATATCTTCCCGCAACGGTTCAATATGCCAAAGATATGGCGGACAATGCCATGGTAAATAATGAGCAGGGTGACGAACTTTGGTTTTCCATAAGAAATATGGATGAAGAACCTGTGGGATATGCCGTAATTGACTGGATAAATGAAAAGATGGGCAATGCACAGCTAAGCATAACCGTTTACAGACAGTACAGAGGTTTAGGTTATGCGGGAAGTGCAGCGTCAATTCTTCTTGAATATCTTTTTAATGAGAGGCGGTTCCATAAAGTCGGATGTAACGTTATGGAAGATAATGAAGAGGGCAAGACGTTTGTGGAAAATATGGGATTTACCCTTGACGCATTCAGAAGCGGGATGTTTTATACCGGGGGACATTATACAGGAGAACTGTACTATTCACTCCTTGATTTTGAATATAACGGCACAGGCACGGACAAAGAAAGAGAAAGAAAGAACTATAAAGGCTTTGAAGTATTTGATTCCACACTGGGAAATTCAGAAAAACATACCGCCAAAGGCCCGTTGGTATGGGAGCAAAGACCTTATTACTGGGAATATGACGGAATAGTCTTAAGTGATATGAACGAGGAGGAATACCGCATCAATCATGGGATGATATATGATACGGAAAGCTGTATTTTCTTTGACAGCGATGTGAAACTGCCTTATGAACCGGATTTCCTCAGTGATTTTGAAACGGAACACCTGAATTTCGGATGTGAGGATGACAGGATTGAATTTTCAATATGGGATCTTGAAGACAATTATGCAGGCTGTATTAATCTTTGCGGTATTGATAAGAAAAATGGTAAATTTTCCTTTAGCGTGTATATTTTGCCGGAACACAGGGGAAAAGGATATTCGGTAAAGGCATTGAAACTTGTATTAAATTACGCATTTAATGAGCTTAGGATGAATAAAATGGTTTCCTGTGTCAATATGGGTAATGACGCATCTGCAGCGATGATGAGAAGTGTCGGCTGTGTGGTGGAGGGTGTATCCAGGGACAGCGAATATTACCATGGACATTATGTTGATACGGTTATGTTCGGACTTACGGCAGAAGATTTTAAAAAACATTGCACCGACAGCAAATAATGTTATAATTAACATAGGATATATTTTTGGGAGGCTTTATGGCAGGCAGAACGAGAAAAATAATAAGTGCAGTCATGGCTGCTCTGATGATAATGGCTGCAGGAGGCTGCGGCAGCAGTAATAAGGAAATACCCTCATCCGCTGATAACAGCCGGTATATATCTGAGACAAAGGATAATGGCAACGTAACCGATGGAAAAGAATATGATATCGATAACGGCGATCTGCCCTATGATGAAGAAACTGTATATAACCAGCTTTTTGACATCAATAATAAGGTGGAAATAGATGTGGACATATCTGATGATGAACTTGCAAAAATGCAGAGTGATTACAACCGTTATGATAACATGGGAAGCAAATCGCCTATATACAGAAAATGTGACTTGAAGATATCAATTACATCTGATGGTGTTAAGAATACTTATATAATCAGAAATACCGGCATAAGAATGAAGGGCAATACCTCAAGGACCGCATTTTACGACAGTAATTCCAGAGTATATTCACTTATACATTTTAAAGTGGATTTTACGGAAACTTTTGATGATGAGCAGTATTACGGCGGGGACAGCGATTATGACCTTGATATAGATAAAGAGAAACAGCAGAACAGGACTTTTGCAACACTTGACAGTATGGAGATAAAGTGGAACCAGACATCCGACAGCACATATGTGAGAGAATATTACGCCTGTGAGATGTACAGGGATTTCGGGATACTGGCACAAAGAACCAATCTTGCTTCAATTAATCTTGGGGATGTGCACGAAGGCATATTTAAAATCTATGAACCGGTTGACAAGAAATTCATAAAAAGATATGTAGCAAAAGAAGACTGCGGCGGAGATTTGTATAAATGCGGCTGGACAAGGAACGGAGCCACATTCCTTACCAATGTTTCCTACGGAATTGAAGATAAGGAGAACAGAAAGTTCTACAACTATGATTTAAAAACCAACAAAAAGACTTCAACACATGAATCTCTTTTAAAACTTATCAGATATCTTAACGGAAGCAATGTTGATAAAGAAGGACTGTCGGAGTATATAGATATGGATTATTTTCTGAGATTTTCGGCTGTTTCGTACTTTGTGGGCAATCCTGACGATATGAGAAATAATTATAATAATTATTACATATATTTCCTCAAAAGCAGTAATAAAATGATAATTATTCCGTATGATAATGATAGATGTTTCGGTATTACGGCACAGTACAATCCTTCCGGTGATGCAATGACAGGTGTTAAGTGGGAAAGTGAAAGAGCTGTGGGCAACGGAGGCTTACCACAGGAGAATCCGCTTGTACGGTATACAATTACAAGAATAGGATTTTTTACGGAAGAATTTAAGGCAGAGCTTGATAAAGTTGCGGACAGCGAATGGCTCACATATGATAAATTCAGCAAAATATATGAGATAGCATTTAATAATTACAAAGATGATACAGTGCCGGGTAAGACTATGTATAATGTCTATAACTTTGATTACAAGTTTAATATTGATAAAAGCAGCGGGCTTGGAAGCAGTAATGGTAATGCTTCCTTTAAAGATTATATAGATGCAAAACTTAAATTTTATAATAACAACAGGTAAGGAGGCTTTTATATGAACAATAATTATGTAATAGCTATAACAAGAACATGCGGAAGCGGTGCAACAAGCATAAGCAGAATTTTGGGAGAAAGACTGGGTATTAATGTATATGACAGAAATCTTTTAAGACTTGCATCCGATGACAGCGGAATTAATGAAGAATTATTTGCAAGAGCTGACGAGCATATGAAACAAAGTCTGCTTTACAGAATTTCCAAAAAAGTATATAACGGGGAAATAATCCCACCTGACAGCAATGATTTTACATCCAACGATAATCTTTTTAATTATCAGGCAAAAGTATTAAAAGAACTTGCGGCAAATGAATCTTTTATATGTATTGGAAGGGCAGCAGATTATATTTTAAAGGATAATCCTAATCTTATAACCATATTTATATGTGCACCTATGGACAAGTGCATAAAAAGAGAAATGGAACTTCTCTCATTTGACGCAAAAAAGGCTGAACAGCACATAATTACCACAGATAAATACAGAGCCGGTTTTTATAAATATCATACCGGAAGAGAATGGAAAAATCCTGAAAATTATGATTTGTGTCTTAATACAGGCAAATTTGATTATGAGACCTGCGTTGATATTATTGAAAATTATATAAAGACAAGATTGGCGGGAAATAACTAAGATGAAAAGACTGCTAGTATATCTTAAGGGATACATAAAGGAGTGCATCTTTGGACCACTTTTTAAGTTGCTTGAGGCGACTTTTGAACTTATTGTACCCCTTGTTGTTGCTGCGATAATCGATACGGGAATCGGAACCGGCAATAAAGGTTATATAGTCTCAAGAGCAGGTATTTTAATAGGACTTGCAGTTGTGGGACTTGCCAGCTCCATAATCGCACAGTATTTTGCGGCAAAAGCTGCTACGGGATTTGCAACAGAATTAAGGCATTCATTATTTGAACATATCGGTACATTTTCTTTTACGGAAATTGATGATATCGGAACCGCCAGACTGATTACGAGAATGACAAGTGACGTTAATTCTGTCCAGAGCTGTGTCAATATGGTTCTTAGACTGTTTCTGCGTTCTCCTTTCATTGTTTTTGGCGCAATGATAATGGCATTTACAATAGATGTAAAGTGTGCACTTATATTCTGTGTGGCAATACCTGCTTTGTCGGTAGTTGTATTTTCAATAATGCTTATATCAATCCCTCTTTTTAAGAAGGTACAGGGCGGACTTGACAATATTCTTAAGATAACCAGGGAAAATCTTACAGGAACCAGAGTTGTAAGAGCCTTTAACAAAGAAGATGAAGAAATTAAAGAATTTAACGCGGGTAATGACACTCTTAATAAGAATCAGTTGTTTGCAGGTAAGATATCCGCACTTATGAATCCTCTGACATTTATAATTGTTAATTTTGCCATGATTATACTTATATACAGCGGTGCCCTTAAAGTAGATGCGGGAAGCCTTAAACCGGGACAGGTTATCGCTCTTGTAAATTATATGTCACAGATTCTTATAGAACTTATCAAACTTGCCAATCTTATCATCCAGGTTACTAAAGCCCTTGCATCTGCAAACAGAATAGCTGAGATATTTGACATCCACAGTTCAATGGCTTTCCCTGAAAGCTCGGAAAAGGAAGAAAATACGGAATATGCCGTTGAGTTCAATAATGTATCATTAACATACAATAAAGGTGGAGCACCTTCAATATCCGGTCTTAACATCAAGGTCAGAAAAGGCGAGACCATAGGAATTATTGGAGGAACGGGTTCAGGCAAAACAACGCTTGTCCATATGATTCCAAGATTCTATGATGCGACAGAAGGCGAAGTTAAGATTAACGGTGTCAACGTTAAAAATTATTCCAAGGAAGATATCAGAAACAAAGTCGGCATAGTAATGCAGAAAGCCGTACTTTTTGACGGCACCATAAGAGACAATATGAAATGGGGCAAGGAAAACGCTACGGATTCAGAGATATTTGACGCACTTGAAGAAGCACAGGCACTTGATTTTGTCAAGGAAAAAGAAGGCGTGCTTGATTACCACATTGCACAGGGCGGCCGTAATCTTTCAGGCGGACAAAGACAGCGCCTTACGATTGCCAGGGCTTTTGTAAAACAGCCGGAAATCCTTATCCTTGATGACAGTGCATCGGCACTTGACTATGCTACTGATGCAAGGCTCAGAAAAGCAATCTCTGAAATGAAAAACAGACCTACAACATTTATTGTATCCCAGAGGACCGCTTCTTTAAGAAGTGCGGACAGGATTATCGTTCTTGAAGACGGCGAAGTAGCAGGAATAGGTACTCATGACGAACTTATTAAAAATTGCAGCGTATATGTTGAAATATATGGTACTGATGGAAATAAACAGGCCGGAGGTGCAGATTAATGAACCAGAAAGTTACAGTCAAAAAGATATTCAAATATCTCACACATTATAAGCTGAGCATTATATTCTCTCTTCTTTTTGCATTTGTCACGGTTGCGGGACAGCTTGCAATTCCGGTTTTACAGGGTAAGGCAATTGACAGGATAATCGGTGCCGGCAATGTTGATATAAAGGGAATTATAACGATTCTGATTATCATAGCGGTAACAGTGGTAGCAACGGCTTTGTTCCAGTGGATAATGAATGTAATCAACAATAAGATTACTTATTCCATTGTCAGGGATATAAGAAAGGACGCATTTGAAAAACTTCAGATCCTTCCGGTAAATTATGTTGATACACATCCGGCCGGGGAAATAGTAAGTAAAGTAATAGCGGATGTAGACCAGTTCGCAGATGGTCTGCTTATGGGATTTACACAATTTTTTACAGGCATTATGACAATAATAGGCACACTTGTTTTTATGTTCATATATGACTGGAAAATAACAATGGTGGTTGTACTTGTTACTCCTGCATCATTCTTTATTGCATCATTTATAGCAAAAAGAACCTATAATATGTTTAAGAAGCAGTCAGAAGCGAGGGGCGAGCAGACTTCCCTTATTGATGAAATGATTGGTAATGAAAAAATTGTTCAGGCGTACAGTATGGAAGATAATTCACTGGATAGGTTTGATGAAATTAACGGAAAACTTCAGAAGTATTCCCTTGATGCAACCTTTTTTTCATCACTTTCCAATCCTTCAACAAGATTTGTCAACAATGTAGTATATGCACTTGTGGCATTTGTGGGAGCGTTTTCCGTTATGAGAGGCGGACTCACGGTAGGATCTCTTTCGGCTTTATTAAGTTATGCCAACCAGTATATGAAACCATTTAACGAAATATCCGGCGTTGTTACAGAATTACAGAATGCTATAGCCTGTGCAGGCCGTGTTATTGACCTTATAGATGAGACACCTATGAAGAAAGACCCTGATAACGAACTTGTGGTAAAAGATGGTGAGGGTAAAATCGACCTTGAGGATGTATGCTTCTCTTATGATAAGTCAAAAGAACTTATTAAGAATTTTAATCTCCATGTAAAGCCGGGTGAAAGGGTTGCCATAGTAGGACCTACAGGTTGTGGTAAAACAACGGTAATTAATCTGCTTATGAGATTTTATGATGTGGATTCAGGAAACATTAAAATAGAAGATGTGGATATTAACGATGTTACAAAGAAGAGCTTAAGATGCAATTACGGCATGGTACTTCAGGAAACGTGGTTAAAGTCAGGTACAATTAAAGAGAACATCATCACGGGCAGACCTGATGCTACGGATGAAGAAATCGTCGCAGCCGCAAAGGCGGCACATGCCCATGGATTTATCAAGAGACTTCCAAACGGCTACGATACCGTTATAGGTGAAGACGGAGGTAATCTTTCACAGGGACAGAAACAGCTTCTTTGCATTGCAAGGGTAATGTTGTGCCTTCCACCTATGCTTATACTTGATGAAGCAACCTCTTCAATCGATACGAGAACCGAAATGAAGATACAGCATGCGTTCTCAATAATGATGGAAGGTAGAACGAGCTTCATAGTAGCACACCGTCTGTCAACGATTAAGTCGGCAGATATTATTATTGTTATGAAAGACGGTAATATTATTGAACAGGGTAACCATGAAGAACTGCTGGCAAAGGGTGGTTTTTATTCGGTTTTGTATAACAGTCAATTCTCTTAAAAAATCTTGGTAAAATTGTAAAAAAAGCTGGCAAATTGTGAAAAAATTTTGTATAATATTGATAGTTTATTTTATAGTTTATTTTATGGAGGAAATTTTTGTATGTTTAGTCAGTTATTTGGTAAATATCTGGTGGAGCGTAAGGCTCTTTCGGATGATACATTGAAGAATATTCTTAAGGAGCAGGAAGGTGCAAGAGTCAGGCTTGGAACAATTGCTGTAGCTGATGGATTACTTACAGAAGCACAGGCAGATGAGATTAATTATCTCCAGACACAGATGGATAAGAGGTTTGGTGATATAGCTGTTGAACAGAAATATCTTACTGAGAATCAGGTCAGTACCCTTCTTAAAAAGCAGGGTAATTCTACAATGAAATTCTATCAGCTTCTTACTGATATGGCAGGTTTAAGCCTGTCTAAGATAGATGAGTATATGAATGGATTTAAGAGTACCAATGGATTTACGGATAGCGAATTAGAAGCTCTTAAGGAAGAAGATATAGAGAAACTTATACCTCTTTTTGCAGCAACCATGAATTCTATGGTTACATCTCTTTCCGGACTTGTTTTAAGAAATCTGACAAGATTTGTAACATCTGATTTCTATCCTGAGAGAATGAGGAAAACAAAGGATTACGAATATACAGTTCTTGCAGGACAGGCAATTAAGGGAGACCATTCATTATACCTTGGTTTTGCCGCACAGAATGATATGAGCGGGGTCATTGAACTTGCAAAGGGATTTGCAAAGGAAGATAATAATCTTACAAGCGATGAAGTGTATGATGCCGTATGTGAATTCTGTAACCTTAACAATGGACTTTTTGCATCTGAATCAAGCAAGAATGGCATTGATATTGATATGCTTCCGCCTGAAGTATATGTGGGACAGAAGATTTCAGGTTCAGCCTATGTAATGCCTGTTGTAATTAATAACTGTCATATTGATATGATAATTTCTGTTGATGAGAGCTTTAGAGCCGGAGAGACAGCACATAATGTTGAGGTAATACATAAAGATTCGGCTGGTAATGCGGATTCTTCCAAGGGAACGGTTATGATAGTTGATGACTCGGCACTTATCCGTAAGATGTTAAGAGCAATGCTTGAGAAGAATGGTTATGCTGTAACAGCAGAAGCCTGCAACGGAGAAGAAGCAGTCCAGAAATATAAAGAGAACAAAGCAGATGTAGTTACGCTTGATATTACAATGCCTAAGATGGATGGTGTAGCTGCACTTAAAGAGATAATGGCTTATGACAAGGATGCCAGGGTAATGATGATTACTGCGGCAGGTCAGCAGGATAAGATTGTTGAAGCATTAAAGAGTGGTGCTTTACAATTTATCATGAAGCCATTTAATGAAGAAGATGTTCTTAAGAATTTTAGGGATGTTTTAGGTAAATAAGCTTTTTTTTCTACTAGTAGACTCCTTTCAAATATCGAAGGCTGTGGGATTTCCCGCAGCCTTCGCTTTTTACATATGCTATAATATATATCGAATTTACAGAACCAGTTTCTTGAAGTTCTTCTTACCACGCTTGATAACTATTCCGTCACCGAAATTATCCTTTGTATAAGTCTTTTTAAAATCTGTTTCTTTTTCGCCGTTGACAGTTACACCGCCCTGCTCAATATTTCTTCTGGCATCGGAACGTGTCTGGCAGAGACCTCCTGCAACAAGGAGTGTTATTAAATCGACTTCGCCGTCTTTAAAACAATCATCGTCTACTGTGGCTGTAGGCATGTTGGAGGCATCACCTGCACCAAATACCGAACGCGCACTTTCTTTTGCTTTCTCTGCTTCTTCCTTACCATGGACAAGAGCAGTAAGTTCGTATGCAAGGATTTCCTTGGCTTCATTTAACTGGCTGCCTTCCCAATTTGCCATCTTTTCAATTTCTGAAAGAGGGAGGAAAGTAAGCATTTTAAGACATTTGATAACATCTGCGTCATCAACGTTTCTCCAGTACTGGAAAAATTCATAAGGAGAAGTTTTTTCAGGGTCAAGCCATACGGCACCTTTCTGTGTCTTACCCATTTTCTTTCCTTCGGAATTAAGGAGAAGCGTAATCGTCATTGCAGAAGCATCTTTTCCTAATTTACGTCTGATGAGTTCTGTTCCTCCTAACATATTACTCCACTGGTCGTCACCGCCGAACTGAAGGTTACAGCCGTATTTCTGGTAAAGTGTGTAGAAGTCAAAACTCTGCATAATCATATAGTTAAATTCAAGGAAACTTAATCCTTTTTCCATTCTCTGTTTATAACATTCTGCGGTAAGCATCCTGTTAACACTGAAATGAGGACCGACTTCCCTTAACAAATCAACGTAGTTAAGGTCAAGGAGCCAGTCTGCATTGTTTACAAGAAGAGCTTTGTCGTCGGAAAAATCTATAAATCTGCTCATCTGTTTCTTGAAACATTCCACATTGTGGTTAATGGTTTCCTTAGTCATCATTGAACGCATATCGTTACGGCCCGATGGGTCG
>ENA-OPFE01000040-OPFE01000040.1-human-gut-metagenome-genome-assembly--contig:-NODE-40-length-24298-cov-19.556532_pt1 | contig 24298 bp, 26 predicted proteins | sample MGYA00241711_ERZ501553 | MGnify/ENA primary metagenome ERZ501553 (study PRJEB25962, sample SAMEA2042302) | human gut metagenome | biome: human gut; feature: human-associated habitat; material: faeces... | reverse complement strand
GTTGATTTAATTTAAAAATTTTACCGAGAGAGCTTGACTTTTTGAGACATTTTGTGTATAATAATGTTAACCAAAAACGACTTTTGTACGATTTTCTCAAACTTTCTATATATATAAACTTTATGGTTTGTATTGGTTATGTTTGGGATTGTCGTGCTTTGTTGTATTTTTGTATATATTATAAAAAACAAATTTTAAGGTGGTGATTTTTGTATGAATGCTTTAAATAGTGCGAGACGAGAGAAATTCTGTCAGATTATAGCATTAGAAGATGCAGATGGAGCAGATGCAGCTTTCAGAGCAGGGTATGGTGCTGACTCTCACCCGACAAAAGACCAGTATCATACTTTAGTTGCGAGTAGATTATTACAAAGAGAGGATGTTTGTTTGCGTATTAACACTATACGCCAGCAAAATGCCGAGGCAGATAAATATTTTACAAAGTCTTTAATTTCTGATTTAAAGAAGATTATTAAGTTTGATACCTCAAAATACTATAAGTCTAGTAATTGTGTGTTACCTAACGGCAGAACAGTGACAGATTATTATCTTTCGACAGATATACAAAGTTGGACAGCCGAAGATAAGGCTTTAATGTGCAATGGATTTGATGCACAGGGTAGACCTCGTTTTATTGATAAGCAGTGGGCTTGGGAAAAATTATTGAAGATTTATAACCTTGATGGTAAAACTCCAGTAGATATGGAGGATATAATGAGTTTATTTGTAGGTGCAGGCTTACCAATAGGGGTAGTTCCTAATATTCCTCAAAACGGTAATGTAAATTCTTCTTCTCCGAGTTCTAATGACTTAACTAACCTTACCTCTGAAATTGAGCAGGATTTAGAAGATGAGGGGTAGTGATTTGTTATGGGTTATTCCAATCAGATTAAATTAAAACCCTTTAGTGATAGGTATGTTCAATATTATATACGTTGTTTCTCCAATCAGATTAATTGTTTGGAGGGAGCATATAGAGCTGGTAAATCAGTTATCAATATATATTCGTTTGCAAATTATTTAGAGTATTGTGTTGATAAAATTCATTTAGTATCAGGAGCATCTGTTGCGACTGCCAGATTGAATGTATCTGATTGTAACGGCTTAGGTCTTTCTCATATCTTCAGGGGTAGGTGCAAAACTGGTAAATATGAGGGTAATGAGTGTCTTAGGATAAAGTCTAAGGCAGGGGAAAAGATAGTAGTTTTTGTAGGTGGTGGACAATCTGACAGTTATAAGAAGATTCAGGGTTTATCTTTTGGTTCTTGGTTATCTGTCGAATTAGCTAACTTGTACATATCTAATGATGAGAAATGTTTCATCGATATGGCACTTTCTCGTCTAACACAGTCCCATGACCTTAAAGTTTGGTGGGATTTAAACCCAGTGTATCCGAGTCATAATGTATATAAAAAATATTTAGACCGTTATGAAAATCAGCAGGCAGAGGGTAATTTTTATGGAGGCTATAACTTTATGCGTTGTAGTCTTTTTGACAATACTGCCTTATCCGATGAACAGCGAATGAGTTTCTTATCAAAGTATCCAGATAAAAATAGTATGGAATACCAGCGTTATATTATGGGTAATAGGGCTTGTGCAGAAGGCTTAATATTTAGTAATTTTGCTAAAGATAAGTCGCCTTGGATTGTAGATGATTTAAGTAAATTCTGTCAAAGTGTCCAAAAACAATTTATCTCTATCGGGGTAGACTTTGGAGGGAACGGCTCAGATACGACATTTGTTGCCACTTTATTTTACAATAATTATCATGGTATATGTATAGTTGCCAGTGATAAACTTATTATGGCAGGTGGCGAATCTGACGCTAAAGATTTTCATAATAAATTCAAAGAATTTATTTTATTTGTTTCATCTCTTGGTATATGTCCTATAAGATACGCTTTTGGTGATTGTGCAGACCCAGTTATGGTTAGTGAAATGCGTAATGTCGTTAAAGAATTAAAATTGGTTAATCAGATTCGTGTATTAGATTGTCAAAAACATACGATAAAGAAGCGTATAGATACTAAGAAAGTTTTAATGTCTACTATGCATTGGTTTGTATATAAAGATGCTATAACTGTTATCGAATCCACAGAGACTCAGGTATGGGACAATCGTGAGGGACATGAAGATGAACGTCTTGATAACGGCTCAGTGGATATTGATACTGCTGATGCGGAAGAGTATAGTTGGTCTGGTTTCTTAGATAAACTTATTGCTTTCAGTAATTAGGGGGTAGGCTCATATGTGTGTTAATTCTACAAATAAATGTTGTGATACTTGCTGTCGCAATAAACATTGTGTTGGTAAAGATTGGTTTTGTAAATCATGTCGTAGAAGACAGAGTGATTGTAGCATTTATAAATCAAATAAAAATAAAGAGATGTCGAAATAATTTATTAGAAAGGAGTGTTAATAGATGGATTATGGTTCAATCATCAAGTTTGTAACAAATCGCTTCAGTAGCTGTTACACAAATTCAAACTATTACACAAATATTGGCGAGTGGTTAGAGTGGTATCGTGGAAATGTTAAGTCTTTTCACTCTATCAAAGTTTCTAACGGCTTAACCACACCTACTAGAGAGATTTATGCTCTTAAGATGGCTAAACGAGTTTGTGAGGATTGGGCATCTTCTATGTTGAATGAGGATGTGAATATCGTAGTTAACTCAAATAATAAGAAGAGTAGTATTTTCGTGCAAGGCTCTAAAGGAAATAGTGGAGTTCTCGGCTCTAATAATTTTGATGTATTACTTTCTCAAACTATCGAGCAGATGTTTGCATTAGGTACCTCTGCTTTGATTATTGATTTAGATAATATTGCTGTAGATGAGCAGGGTAATGTTGTAGATGGAAGTAAAGCTACGATAAAGTTAAAAAGTGTTAATGCTACTCGTATTATTCCTATTTCTTGGTCAAACGGGGTAGTTACCGAGGCTTCGTTTGTGTCCGAATTAGTTCATTCAGGTAAAACTTATTATGTTGTGAGTTCGCATATCAAAGAAGATGATGGTTATGTAATCTACAATGATTTGATTGATACTAACTATAAAACTGCGAGTTTAAATATAAATCTTCTACCTGTCTTGAGGACAAAGAGTTTAAAGCCACTTTTTTATATAATGAAGACCAATATCACAAATAACATTGACTTAGATAGTCCTATGGGTCTTTCAATCTATGCTAATGCTATTGATACGCTTAAAGGTTGTGACGTTGCGTATGATTGTTGTTTGAGAGAGGTTATTACTGGTCAGCGTATTGTTATGATGAATAAGTGCTTACTTACTACTGATGATAGTGGTAGACCTATTGCACCTCAGGATGTTAAACAAACATATATGCAGTTCTTTGGCGATGATGCTCAATCAGATGTATCTGAGTTTATTAAAGAATTTCACCCTACTTTAAATACTGATGCCTTAGATAAAGAATTACAAAATCAGTTGAATATGTTATCATCTAAAGTAGGTTTAGGTTCAAATTATTATCGTTTTGATAGTTCATCAGGGGTAGTTACTGCTACTGAATATGTAGGGGAACGTAATGATTTTATGCGAAATGCGGTCAAGATTTCTAAGTCTATTAAGATTGCATTAAAAGATTTAGTTCTTGGTATTTTGTTTGTCGGTAAAAATATTCTTGGTGCAAATGTAGATGATAACGCTAAGATAGACATTACACTCTCCGACGGGGTAGTTGAAGATGATACTAAAGAGCGTGAGCAGGATAGACAGGATGTTAGAGACGGTATAATGACTAAGGCTGAATATCGTGCAAAGTGGTATGGAGAAACTATTGAGGAGGCTAAGGCAGTTATTGATAGTATCTCAAATAACAATGTATAAAGTAATAATTAGGTGCGTTTGAATTATTTTGATATATTTTTAACGCACCTATTGACATTTCATTTTTTGTATGTTATAATATGTAAAGATAAAAATTTAGCCGAGGGGCGTAAAATCGTGGAGGTATCTTATGAATAATTTAGATGGTCAGATGACTAATGTAAACGGTCAATTTGTTGCACAGCAACCTCAGATGCAGGCTCAAGTAGTCAATCAGGCATCTGTTGCTCAGCCAGTAGTAGGTGTTCAGCAGACTCAAAACGTTCAGGGGATGTTTACTCAGGAGCAGTTGAATACAATTATTTCTACTCGCATTAACCCTTTGAATCAGAAAATTCAGGAGTTAACCGCACAGTTGGCACAAACTCAGCAGTTATCTCAATCTTACCTAACTGAGTTGACTGGCTTTAAACAGAGAGATGTAGCTAGTAAAGCAGGAGTTCCTGCTCAATTTGTTGATTTCGCTGTATTTGAGGCTAATAAACTTGCAGTAAACGGTAAAACATTTGAAGATGCGATAAAGGAGTATGTTGCGTCAAATGTTCAATTATTCGGGGTAGCTCAAATTGATGGTCAGGTTCAGCAGACTACAGCTCCAGTAGTTATGCCAGCCACACAGGGAGTTGCTAACCCTGCACAGACTAATCAGGTTCAGCAGACTGTTTCACCCGTTGCAGGTCAGGTTGTTCAGGGTGTTCAGGTTAATCCTACTACTCAGGTTGTTGCAAATAGTCAGCCAGCAGTAACTGCTCAAGGCTTACCTAGTACACAGCCAGTTGTAGGTGTTCAACCAGTAGCAAATACCCAGCCTGTAATTCCTGTGCAATACGGTGCGACTAGTGTTCAGACAGCTGGTAATCCAGCAGTTGCAAATAGTGTAGATAGTGCTGTAGATGCGTTCTTAAAAGAGCGAGGTCTTAAAAAATAATTAGGAGGTAGTCGATATGGCTTTAGTAATTGGTGGTAATGCGACAGTTGCGACTGGTATGAGTCCTATTGTCGAGGCAGGTTTATATGCAGATGCTATTTTTATTGATGGTGTTACTTTCACATCTAAATATAATGTAGGTTCTGCAGGACAGATTCAGGTAGAGGTTTATAACGGGGGTAGAGGTTCTAAGCCAGCTCAGCCAGGCAGTGATTTCGCTGATAGAGCTTACTCTAACACTGTAGTTGATATTAATATTAATAATAGTTTTCAGGATTCTGTTAAAGTTCCTAACTATTTTGAGGCTACAATGCCTACAAATGTTCTTATGAATAAAACCCTTGAGGTAACTCAGAAAGTAGGTACAGGTCGTCAGGAATCTGCGTTAGCAGCTTTAGTACATCAGGGAACTGTATCTGCTAATAAAGAAGCTTTAACTGTTGACAATATTAAGGATGCTGTTCTTGCAGAGCGTAAAATTCTTCGTAAGAAGCATGCAAAGCCTAATGTAGTTATCGCTTCTGTTGATACTTACTCTCTTATGTTAGAGGTAGCAGGTAAAGAATATACTCCTCTTTATAATGATGATGTTATTCGTCAGGGTAAAGTTGGTTTATGGTTAGGTATGTTATGGATTGAGGCAGATTTACTTGATGGTTCTACTGTAGACTATCAGTATCTTGATGTTTCAGGGGTAGCTAAAGTTGTAGATACCTCTAAAGTAGGCTTCATTATGTATGATGCTAACGCTTACTCTATCATTGACCGTCTTGATACTCTTAGAGTTAAGGAGTCTGAAAACTTCTCAGGTTCTAAGGTTCAGGAGGAGCTTGTATCTGGCTTTAAGGTTACTAATGCGAACTGTGTTTCTGTTAGAACTGTAGATGAAGATGCAGCCTAGTTTAATCGTCTGATTTTGCCATATAATTTAAAGTGAGAGTTAACCTATTAACTTAGGTTAACTCGAAACTTTAAGTTTATTTATATATCATTTAGTTATTATCAATTAAATGATTTATAAATGAATTTAAAGTGATTTGGATTGCAGAGGTGGTTTTATTTTGGCTAATGTGCATTTAAATTCAGCTAGGAAGGTTAAAAATGATGAGTTTTATACTCAATATTGTACTGTTGAAAATGAATTGGTTCATTATAAAGATTACTTGAGAGGTAAAATCATATATTGCAATTGTGATATGCCTAGTAGTAATTTTGTTAAGTTTTTGAATGAGGTTAAAGAAGATTGGCAGATTAAAGATGTTTGGCACACCTCAATACAAGAGGGTTATTCATTTGATAGTGAATATTCTCTTGATTTGTTAAGTAAATGTGATGTGGTTATAACTAATCCACCGTTCAGTTTAGCACGTCAGTTCTTTGATTTATTATTTGAGTATAATAAAGATTTTTTAATAATTGCTAGTGCTATACAAATAAACTATAAACCGTTGTTCTATAAAATTATGAATAACGATATAAATATTGGACTTACGATACATACTGGTAAAACTAAGTTTTTGTGTGATAACGTATTAAAAGAGGTTAATGTTAGATGGTTTACCAATATTAAACCAGATATTGAGTGTGAACCACCTTTCATACAAACAGGGGTAGTCGATTATGAATATGAATTTTTCGATGATACTGACATTATAAATGTTCCTAGTTATAAATTAATACCAGATAATTATACGGGTATTATGGGTGTTCCTATAACGTGTTTAGATAAGTTAAATAGAAAACAATTTGAGATTGTAGGTTATAGTGCAGCTAATTATTATTATGGTAATATACCTTGTTATGCTAGGGTTGATGGTTATGCTGTATTTGCGAGATTATTAATTAGGAGGTGTTGAGTTTGGTAAATGTAGATTATAATTTCTACAAAGATGTATATTTCGGGGTAGTTTCCGAGGACTTGTTTAACTCTAAACTCCGAGAGGCTATTAAGTTAGTTGAAAATCGCACTAATAATCGTATAAGTAATATTAATGACGATGATACAAACGAGTCTTTAGTTATGGACATTAAGTTATGTATTTGTAGTGTTGTTGATAAATGTATAGATTATTCAGCCACAGGTGGTAAAGTAATTACCTCTCAAAGTTCTGGTAAAGTGTCTGAGTCTTATGTTACAAACAATAAGATGAGTATGGAATCAGATGTAGCTAAAGTAATTGTAATGTGGCTTTCGGGGTATGGTCTTACAAATTGCATTTGGATTTGAGGTGATTAATTTGGTATATAACGATACTGTATCTATATTTGATAGTGTAGAGACAGATGATGGTTTAGTAATATTACAATACATTTTATCAGGTGTTTTTTTAGAAACCTCATCTGGAGTTACATTAATAGGAGATGGAGAAAAGAAAAACTATAATGCTTCACTAATCATACCAAAAAACTTTAAGTCGACAGACAAATATGTAAAACCTAAGATTTGGGAGAGACTTTCATTTGAAGAAAAACTTAATCACTTCACCTTACGAAGTGGTCAGATAATATCTCGTATTGAGGAGAGTATCTCATGCGAGTCTTTTAATCAGATACTAAACGAATATGATGATTCTTTCACGGTAATCGGGGTAGAGACCTTTGATAAAGTCTTACCTCATTTCGAGGTTGTATGTAAGTAGGTGATATTATGGTAGTTACAAATTTATCTCAATTGAGAGGTGCTTTATCTGTTGTAATAAATAAGTCTACTGACAAACGAGTTATCTCAGCCCGTAGAGCTTTGGCAAATGAAATTATTAAAGATACTGAAGATTTTGTTCCATATGATACTGGTGCATTATCTTCTAGTGCTACGGTGTTGAATGATGGTAAAACTATTGCTTACACTGCAGACCATGCCGAATATGTAAATAATATGCCAGAGTCCTACAATTTCGATAGGTCTATTCATACACAGGCGACATCACATTGGGTTGATGCCAGTGTGACATTAAATCGTGATAAGTGGTTAAGTAATTTTAAGAAGAGAGTTGGTGGTAAATAGTGGCTACAATAGTAAATGATACTACAAATAAACAAGCCTTAGTTCCTGTATCGGAGCAGATGTTGCTTGTTAATTATGTGATAGAGTTAATCAAAGATTCAGGATTCTTTAAAAATTTGGATATTAAGATTAATTTCTTAGACGCAGATAAAGATTGTATGTGTGTTCGTTTATCTGATGATAATGTAAAAACACACGAATATGTAGATGGTAGTTATGATGCTCAGATAAGATTTTCTCTAATATATCGTAAACTCAATATATCTGGGGTATCCGAACGTGTCAATACTATTGACTTAATAAATCAGTTTGGGATATTTCTTGAGTCTTTAGACTATTTTGAGTTTGAGCATGATACAATAAATATTGATAGCATAAGTCAATTAACAAACGCAGGACTTATCTATCGTGATTCTAGTGGTATCGAAGATAATAGTGCAAACTTTATCTTAAGATATGAAAATAATTAAGGAGGTAGTCAAATTATGGCTGGTATTAAATCTCAGAAAGTTAAGTCAAGTCTTATGGCAGTGTATCTTGGTGTAACTGTTGATGCAGAGACTTACAATCGTGTAGGTGCTAACTGTGAGTCCCTTACTGTTAACCTTAATCCTACTGAAACAGATTATGCTGATGTAACTATGGATGTTACTCAGACAGATTTGGAGTCATATAAAGTGACTGTTGAAGGCACTGGTAAATACGCTAAAGGCGACCCTATTTACGAGTTGTTTTACAAACTTTATCGTGGACAGATTGTATTGGATGATGCTAAGTTCCCATTACTTATCGTGCATAGATTTGATGATAACAAGGCAGACTTGTATGAAAATACGACAGTAGTCCTTAACTCAATCAATCTTACTGGTGCAGAATCACTTGAGGTAGATTTTAAGTTATCTTGTAATGCTTCACCTAAGGCAGGTATTGCTACTGTGACAGCAGCAGATGATTATAAGACAGCTACTTTTGTACCTGGTAGTACAGATTCTGGCAAGTCTGAGGGTGACGGGACAGAGTAGGAATAGTTTAGCTTATTCGGGGTAGTTGGAGGGGTGACTTAAATTAGTTAGGTTGCCCCTTTAATTCAATAAATTATAGGAGGTTTTGATATGTTAAATCGTGAACAGCGTAGAGCACAGTTAAAACAATTAGGTAAAAAATTTTCAGGTATTGATGTTACTAAGGGAACATTAGATATTCCTATTAAAGATAGTGATGAAAAACTTGTATTGGATTTGATGAATTTCGATACGGTTTATTATTTATCTGAGATGTGTGAAAAATTCACAAATCTTCAGGAGTCTTATGCAGAGGATTTCGATGCTATTGATAAGATAGCAGATAATAATCGTAAATCTATGGCAGTTATTAGAGTTTACAAAAAAGTTATTGATGATTTCTCAATGTATATTGATAAAGTGTTTGGCGAGGGTTCTACTCAGAAAGTGTTTGGTAATAAGGCTCCAATGCCTCAAGTTATCGGAGAGTTTATTGAAGATATTTCTCCAGTTATGCAGGCTGTATCAATTATGTTGGAGAGTGAGGGGGTATCCCAGAGCACTAATATTCAATCTGTTTTATCATCATCTAATGTTACAAAATACTCTGGAGATAGATTAGGTAATGTATAATATGTTATTAGACAGATACCCTACTGAATATAGAGGGTATCTGTTACGGACTGATTACCGTATAGGTATTCAGATTACTTTAGTCTTAGAGGATTTGGATTTAGAAGATGATGAGCGAATGTTAAAAGCCCTTGAGTTATTATATGGATATGGTATCCCAGATGATATTATGCTTGCGATAAACGGTCTTAAGTGGTTCATGAGCTGTGGTAAATCATGTAGTGGCGATTCTTCTGAATATTTAGATATTGCCGATATCGACGATGAAGTCGAAGATAGTGTATCTTCTAACGGAAAAATAGCTTATGATTTTGAGATTGATAGTGATTTGATTTACGCTTCAATGTTTACTCAATACGGGGTAGAGATTGATAAAGAAAAAATGCACTGGTTTAAATTTATCGCAATGTTCAGGTGTCTTAAAGATACCGAGTTGAATGATTTGATGTACTATCGAACAGTTGATATTTCCAAATTACCTAAACAGCAGCAGGTTGAAATGCGAAAATTGCAGGATAAATATCGTATCCGTAAAGTTACTGCTCAGCGTAAATCTGAATTAGAGGCTTGTTTTGGTAGCGAGTGGAGACAGCATATTTAGTTTTGAGGTGATGATTTTATGATTGTTCAGATTAATGAAACTGTTTATGATATGCCAGTCACCTTATTTGATAAAACTATTGAAATTGCACTTGAAAAAAATTCTTCGAGGTATTTTATATATTGTTTAGTCTTGAAGGATATTCACATCTTAGCTAATGATTTTTTTGACGAAAAAGAGCCATTCTTGGAATTACTGCTAAGTTATGTGGAAAAAGGGTTCGATGTATATTTCGTGGAGGAAGGTGTCAAGTGTGTCGAATATGGCAAATAACCGTATAATTTGCCCTTATTGTGGTTATAGATTGCCAATTTCATTTAGTTCGACAGCGTGTTGTAAAGAAATTTCGGTAATTTGTAAGGGGCGTAATTGTAAAAAGAGTTTTAATGTTATTATCAAAGACGGTGTCCAAAAGAACTTAGTTCCAGATGATGATACTATTTATGCTTTTCAGCAGGTTTTTGGTAAAGATTATAAAAAACATATTCTCGATGTGTTCGGGGTAGTTATATAAATTGTGTTCAAGTAGAGCCATTATGTGCCGATGAACTTTCATTCTATTTTGGAGGTGGTACATAATGGCTGATTCTATTGTAGTTCCTGTTCAGGTCAATGTCCAAGTCAATCAGCAACAACTAAATAGTGTGAGTAGTCAAATTACAAACATAGTAAATAAATCTAAGGGCTTTTCTTCCAAAGATTTTTTCGCACCTATCACAAATAGTGCTAAGAAGCTATCTAAAGGCTTATTAGGTGTTCAGAAAAATGTAGGTAGTTTGTCTAACGCTTTTGCAGGTTTAAAAAATATCGCCTTAGGAGCTTTGAGTCTAACTGCACTTGTTAGATTAAGTAAAGAGTTATTAAAACTATCTTCTGACTTAATTGAGGTGCAAAACGTAGTTGATACTGTATTTGGCGATATGGCAAATGATATAAATGAGTTTGCTAAATCAGCCTTATCTTCATTTGGTCTTACTGAATTGCAGGCTAAACAATTTTCGTCTACAATAGGTGCAATGCTTAAGGCTATGGGTGTGAGTAAAGATGCTACTCTTGAGATGTCTGAGGGTATCACTAAACTCGCAGGAGATGTTGCTTCATTTTACAATTTAGACCATGAGGAAGCTTTTACTAAATTAAGAAGTGGTATTTCTGGTGAGACTGAACCAATGAAGGCTTTAGGTGTTGTAATGACACAAACTAACCTTGAGGCTTATCGTTTAGCTCAGGGTATTGAGACTTCATATACTGCTATGTCGCAGGCAGAGAAAGTTGCTTTAAGATACAATTTTATGCTTGATGCATTGTCTGATGCACAGGGAGATTTCAGTAAAACTCAGGGTTCTTGGTCAAATCAGGTTCGTATTTTAACTGGACAGCTTCAGCAATTAGGGTCTATACTTGGTGGTTTCTTGCAGCAGATATTGTATCCAATATTAACTGTAATGAATCAGATATTATCATTAGCTATTTCAGGTGCTTCTGCTTTAGCTAAGATGTTTGGTTTTGATATGAAGAGTATTCAGGCTAATCAGGGGGTATCTGGTGGAGTCGTTGATTCCAGTGGTGCAGACGCTATGGGAGCACTTGCAGATAATACTGATGAAGCGACAGATGCTCAGAAAAAGCTTAATAAGGAGCAGAAAAAGGGCTTAGCTAATATTCATGACTTAAATGTATTATCATCAAACAAATCTTCTGATTCTTCCTCAGGTGCAGGGGGTAGTTCAGGAGGGGCAGGTGGTATAAGTTTTGACATTGCAAAATATAAACCAGTTGACCCAAATAATAATCCTATTTCGTCAATGTTCAATGACTTAAAATCGGCAATTGAGCGACACGATTGGAGAGGTTTAGGTTCTTTATTAGCAGATAGGGTTAATAGTGTATTTTATGGTATTGACCTTGCTCAATATATACCATCAGTTGTATCAGGTGTATCAGCTATTGCAGAAGTATTAAATGGTCTTACACAAAATATTAAGTTTGAAGAAATAGGCAGAGTCTTTGGTGAGGGTATTAACCTTATTGTTGCAGCTGTAAATAGTTTCTTTGATACTTATGATTTTGTATCATTAGGACAGCAATTAGCCAGAGGTTTCAATAGCCTTGTAGATACTGTTGATTTTACTGCTTTAGGTGTGTTCTTAACTAATAAGATTAACGCTTTATTCCAGACAATAGCAGGTTTTGTTACTTCTTTTGATTGGGCTAATTTAGGTTTAAAATTTGCAGAGGGTATAAATAGTATATTTAGTAGTTTTGATTTTGCATCTGCATCTATTAGCATTTATGGTCTAATAAACGGGGTAGTTGAAACGATAGGCACTACAATACTTAATATTGATTGGGTTAGTTTGGGCAGTAATTTTGCCACGAGTTTTTCTACAATCTTTAGTAATATTGATTATGGTATGATACTTGCCACAATTATATTAGGTCTTAGTGGTTTATTAACTGGTATATCTACTTTCCTTGCCGAGATTGATTGGTCATCAATTGGAGACCAGTTATCTACTGGTTTTAATCAGGCTATTGGTGTATTAGGTGATATTGATGTAGGCACAATAGCTTCAAATCTAATAACTGGTGTTACTAATATAATTGGTATGTTAGCAGATTTCATCAAAAATGTAGATTGGATGGGACTAGCAGCCACCTTATATGCAGGTGTTAGAGATGCTATTTTAAGCATTGATTGGGGGGGCTTAATAGCTTCAATTGGCGAGTTAATATTTAATGCATTGGGTGCTATATGTACTATGGTATTAACTATTGTGACTGGTCTTATTATGGATGTAGTTAACATATTATGGTCAATAGCAGGTAAAATAGCCGAGTTATTAAGTAATATATTAGCTTTGGTCGCAGAGGTTTTAGGAAATATTGTAGGTTGGGTTATTGCTAAAGTTTACGAATTAGGTAGTGCAATAGGCACTTGGATTTCTGAGTTAATTACTAATATAGGCACTTGGTTAAGTAATATTTGGACAGCCATTTCTACTTGGTTTACTACTTTAGTGACTGATATTGGCACTTGGTTGGGTAATGCACTTACTACTTTATCTAATTGGTTTACTAGCTTACCTAGTACAATAGGTGGTTGGTTAAGTAGTGTAGGCAGTACGATATCTACTTGGGCTTCAGGTATTTGGTCTGACTTTACTGGTTTCTTAGGAGATATTGTATCTTATATCACAGGCACTTTCAGTAATGCTTGGGATAAGGCTTGGACAGGTATTAAAGATGTATTTAGTGGTATTTTTAAATCAATCGGGGGTATCTTTAAGAGCATTATCAATACCGTTGTAGATGCTATTAATGTTGTTATTGATGCTATCAATACTATAAGTTGGGATGTTCCAGATTGGGTTCCAGGCATAGGTGGTTCTACTTTTGGTTTTGATATTCCTAATGTGCCTAGATTGGCTAACGGAGCAGTAATACCACCTAACCACGAATTTTTAGCAGTGTTAGGTGACCAGAGACGTGGTGTTAATATTGAGACACCTTTGGCTACAATGTTAGATGCATTTAGATTAGCTCTTGCAGATTACGGTAGTGATGACGGAGGAGATATTATCATCCCAATCTATATCAATAATGAATTGAGTTCTGAGGAGATAATCAGACGACAGGATATCGCTAGATACCGTAGTAATGGAAAATAGAGTTTTCATATTGACTTATTACAATGATTGTGGTATAATAATCATTGTAATAAGTTTAGGAGGTGTTTATATGGCATTATTAACTGTAGATGGTGTAGAACTACGTGAGCCATCTAAATATGACATAACTTATAAAGATTTGGATTCTGATAATAGTTATACAAGTGAGACTGGTATACTTAATCGTGATATGATTCGTTCAAATCAGCATACTATTTCTGTAGGATGGGACAGATTAACTGCCGATGAAATGAAAACAATTCTTCAGGCAGTTAGTGGTAAATCTGAGTTTCAGCTTACTTATTTTGATTATTATACTATGTCGTATCAGACAGGTCGTTTTTACGCAAATGATAGACAGGGTGTGGGTAAGAAGGTTAGAAAAATACGAGGTCTTTTTTCACTTTCCTTTAACATAACTGAATTTTAAGATTGGTGGTGTTTTTATGATAAATATTTCTGAGGCTTTAACTGAATATTTAAGTTCTACCACGAGATTGCTTGGTCAATATGTTAGAGTAGAAATCACCACTAAGTATGGTGTCCAATATACAATAAATGATGCCGAATTGAGCGGGGGTAGCATTAAGTTAAGTAAAAAATCAGTTAGTGGTAGTACCTTTGATATTGGCGAATGTTATATAAATGAGGTTTCTTTAACTATTATTGACAAAACAAATAAATTCTCTGAGAGCTTTGATAATGCCGAAATGTCTGTGTTCTTTGGTGTTAAGAATGATGAATTAGGTTTAGATGAAGAGGTTCAGCTTGGTAAATTTATTATTCCACCAGATACTACTATTAGAAAAATAACTGCTATTCAATTAGTAGGTGATTCATTTTTATCTAAATTAGATTTGCCTTTAAACGGTGTATCTACCTCAGGTAAATTGTTTGCTTTGGTTTCGTGGTGTTGTGATGCGTGTGGTATTGAATTTGCTTTAACTGAAGATGAGTTTAATGCACTTTCACCTAATACGTCTTACACGTATTATATAAATGCAGACTCAGCTATCGAATCTTATCGTGATGTTATCATGTATATAAGCCAGATTATTGGAGGTTTTGCCACAGATACAAATGAGGGTAAGTTGACTTTTAAAGTGTATAGCTTATCAAATGATGTATTTAATATAAACAATGATACTATTGCATCCAGTAAATTAGGTGACTCAGATTTCAAATTAAATGGTTTGAGTTTAAAATTCGGTGATAAGATTATTTATGCAGAGGGAGATTTTAATTCAGATTATTTACTAGAGTTAGACAGTAATCCTTTACTTGATTTACTAACTGAAGATGTAGTTACTGTTGTTTTAAATAATATATGGAGTCAAATAAAAGATATTCCATTTAGGTCTTTTGACTTCCAATATAACGGTAATCCTGTTTTAGAGTGTGGTGACATTCTTAACAATGATGTTCGGGGTATCCATAGTTTCATAACCAGTTTATCTTGGACTTATCATGGTAAAAGCTCAGTAGTAGGTGCTTCACTTGATAAACGTGTTAAAACTCAATCCCAAAGTGTTAAGAAGGCTTCAATGTCTGGAGGTAGTGGTGGTAGTTCTTCAAATGAACTATCAATTTTGCGTTATATAAATACTGAGGATTATAAGTTAAGTAGTCTTAGTAGAAAAATCGTACAAATGTATTTTATACTACCATCAGGGGTATCCCCTTTATTGACATTTACTATGGTAGTTAAAACCGAGTTGACGGGTTTAGTTTCATTACAAATTATGTATGATAATGTTGAAATGATTTATAAACCTCGTAATCATATGGGTTTGGGTTATCACACATTTTCGTTCACTAAGTCTTTAGATGCTTCAGATTCTGAAATGTTACACTCATTATCTATTTATGCTACTTTCATAGAGGATGCAAATCAGGAGATAGATTATATAACTCCTTGTTCTGTTGCTATTTATGATTTAGAGGCTAATATTATGGGTTGGAAAGCGACTACTGGCACACCTAGTTGGACAGGTCGTTATGAAATTACCGAGACCTTTGGTTTATTCGGTATTTCAAATGATAACCTTAATATTTTACCTTTCAGTGTGAGCGAACCTACTTTTAGCTTTGATGTTGCACCTGTATACGGGCAGATTATTCAAATGAATGCATCAGAAGCAGTGTTAAGTGGTAGTTCTAAGTTACGTTCTAATTCTTCAGCTTTAAGTGGTTATGATATTGACTATATTGGTGACTATCCAGATGATGGTGCTTTATGGTCGATTGAATTAGATGTTGATAGTCATATAATTCTGATTGTTAAGGCAGCTTCAGGTGATGATAGATATTTAGATGTATATATTGATGATGTTCTTGTATCTAACGATTTACTGTATAATTCTGGTAGTTATAATGATGATATTGAGCAGACAGTTGTAACTGATTATGCATTATCTGCAGGCACTCATACAATCGGGGTAGGTAAAGATACTGGTTCTTATGCACCTTTAGTTGATTATATTATAGTTAAATGCGAGGTTTAGGAGGTTGATATTATGGCTTTAAAAGGTAAGACAGTTATTCAGTTATATGATGCAAAAACTGGCGAATTAGTAGAAACTATTGAAAAAACAAATCTTGTTACAAATGCTGTTAATAATGTATTAAACGGGGCATTAAATGCCTTAGCTTATACGAGTAATAATAATAAAGGTAGGCATTATGGATTAGATTACTTATTTGATTTTCCTAGTGGTTATAATTTAGCAAAATCATTGTTAGGGGGTATCCTTGTTTTTTCAAAACCTATCGAGGAGGATGTAGAGCATGTAATACCTAGCATAAGTGAGATTAAATCATTTATTGGTTGTGGTAATCAGGGTGCAGCTATTTCAGGTAATACTTTTAAAGGTGCAATAAATAGTTCTGAATCTGAGCAGGGCGATAACTATATTAAATTCGTATGGGATTTCACGACAGAGCAGTGTAATGGCGATATTGCTTGTGTTTGTTTAACATCGGATTGTGGTGGTTGTTTAGGTTATGGTTTTGATGCAATTTCTTCTGAGAGTGATGCTCACCTTATTGGCAGATTAGGGGAAAATATGTGGTCGACAGCTATAAGTGATGATTTTAATTACTCTTATGTTTATAATCCTATGTTTTGGAGCAGTTTTACTGATAGTAATGACCACGATTATTATGTTAGTGATGGATATTTTTATTATGTATATAGGGATAAAGTGTATAAGTATGATATTAGTAAATTGACAGATAAATCTAAAGTAGGTGTAGAGTTAACTAGTCAATTTGCTTATGGTAATGTTTCAGCATATGATGAGATGATTACAATAACAAATTTCTCTTATGCTACATTTAATTGTGCAGATGATGATTGTGTATACGAATTTGATTCAAGTCAGGGTGATAGTGCTTATTTAACTTTGATTAAAGTTAGTGGTAATGCAGTTACTGAAACTATTAATATACCTACTACAAATGTATTAACCTCTTTATACGCTTACCATAATAATACTAGCCGTTTAAGTCAAAGAATAAAAATATTCAGTGAGAGTGGTATTATATATAAAGATAAAATCTACTTTTTAACTGGTAGAGTTAATAATAGTAATTTAGAGACTTATCCAAATAAGTTAAGAATGTATGTTTTATCTTTCGATGGTAGTTTTACTTACAAAGATATTGAGTGTACACCGACAGTTGTTTCATTATTATTTGGCACTTCTTCTGTTGGTGGTTATGTAGATTCGACTATGGATGTTAGATTTGTAAAAATATTTGATACTTTATTTCTACAGTCTAAAGATTCTACAAAGGGTTATAAATATTTTATGGTAGATGAAGAGGGCACTATATCGGGGTATCCTATCTTTGCCACTAACGGTAGTTTATATTATTACGGTTCTAGTTTACACGTTAATAATCCTTGGTTAAAAGCCCCATGGGTATCATTTAAATTTGCAGGTAACGGTGGTTGCGAGGCAATTAGCCTTATTCAGGGTTATCTTGGCACAATAAATAATCAGGATACTATTTTAACAAAAACTGCTGACAAGACTATGAAGATTATATACACTTTAACTCAAGAATAGGAGGGATATTATGAAAAGTTTTTTCGTATCAATTAAGTTTGTTTTATCGGCAATAGGTGCTTTTATTGCCAGTGCATTAGGTGGTTGGAATACCGTATTATCTTTATTAGTGGTTTTGATGGTTGTTGATTTAATCACTGGTTTTAGTTTAGCTGTAATCTCTAAAGAGGTTAGCTCAAAGAAGATGAGACAGGGTATTCTTCGTAAACTTGTTACTTTTCTTATGATTTATGTAGGTTATAAGTTGGATTGTGTGATGGTAGCTAGTTTAGGAGCACTTCCAGACCTTTGGGGTATCTCTCTTAGTGCTAAAATGTTTTTATCTGTATATTTCTGCTTTGAGGAAAATATATCTGTGTTAGAAAACTGTGCTAGTTTGGGAGTTCCTTTTCCAAAGTGGTTACGCTCAATGTTGCAGCAGGTGTCTGATGATATTAACGGTTCTACCCCAGATGAACTAATTAAACTTGTAAAGAAGATTTTGAGTTTTTTCGGTAAAACTGGAGATTCAAACGATAAATCAGACACAGATACAAACCCTCAATAGTGTACATATATTTAATCAGTTTAAAAACTGCAAAGTCTCGATTTAGTACAATTATTAGCCCAAGATGGCTAAAAATCTATAATATAGAAGAAATTTTTAAAGTTAAATGTGTATATTTTAAGTCTTGTAGCCATTAGCATATGCTAGTGGCTTTTTTCTTTGATTTTATCTGATATTACAATAATCTTTATTGGTATAAAACTTGGATTATCCGTAAATCTTAGTTTTTCTAATGTGTTACTTTGTTTACCTCAGTTTAAATTATATTGTTATAATTAAAAAACTTGGATTTTCCGTAAATCTTAGTTTTACTAATATTTGTTTTGGTAATCCGAGTTTAAATTATATTAAATGTCCAGTTAATAAAAACTTGGGTTTTCCGTAAATCTTAGTTTTCGAGGAGGTGATTAAATGAGTTTCAATATTAAGTCTATTCGTGATAGTTTTATTAACACTGATATTCGGGGTAGCATATCTATAATCAATACTTTAGATTTAAAAAATATTATTGCTCTAGCCAGGAGAGCCGAGAGTAGTGAAAATGCTCTATTTGAAGCTGAGAGTCGTATAATTGAACTTGAGCGTGAATTAAATGCTTTAAAATGTAATCAGGTTGAACCTCAATCTGTTAATTTAGTTGTTAATTCACAAACTACAAATATTGATGTAAATATTGATACTTCAATAACTTTAGTAAAAAATGATGTTGTTGCACAATCTATACCAGATAGTAATGAAGATGATGATAACGGTTTTGAAATTGGTAAACAGCATTATCGTAGGCAGGGTGAAATAAATAAAGTGAAGATAATTGCTTTAGCTGTTCGTGGTTATAAACCTGCCGATATTGTGGATTTAGTATTAAAATCAGAGCACCCTAAACGCAGGTATACAAAGGAATATATATCTTCTGTATATAGCCCTAAGACACCTAATGAAATTAATGATATATTAGGTATGTGTAATTCAAATATTGAGTTTCTTGAGGGGGTATCCTTAGAGGCTGTTAAAACCTTTATAACTGCTCGATATATGCGTAAAGTGAATAGGAGGTCAAAGTAATATGGGTAATAATGAATTTAGAGTAGATGAAGAAATTGTAAATCTAGATGGTAGTAATATAAAGATAACAAATATTGAGCCTAGTGGTTATAATTATTCATTAGTTAAGTCTTGTGTATTTAGTAGTTTAGTTGCCGAGTTAGAGAGTTTAAAACAATTACTTGAGGAGCATAAAATACCTGTTCGGGGTAGTCGTAGTGTTGTTAAAAAACAACTTGATTCACTACAATCTGCTATTGAGGAGAGAGATAGTGATTTAGAGACCTTACGTTATCAATTAAGTGTCGCACAAAATAAGATTAGAGAGTTAGAAAAAACTAAAGATGATAATGTAGCTTTTAATAATTCTTTTTTAAATCGAATGTACTTTATAGGTTATCTTAATTGTTATTATACTAGAGGACAATTGCTTGAAAAAATGTGGTTAAGTCAAGATTTAAACCTTGAAGACTTTAGAGATTTGTTAGATGAACTTATCAAAATTAAGAATAAAGAAGTTTAGGAGTTTATTTTCTATATGCTTGAGTTAATCATATATTAATCAAACAAAAGTGAATAACGATTCGATTATATCTTTTCCGATTTCATTTTTGACAGCTTGATACTATTTTATATTAACAAATGAATGATAGTTATAATTATTTCTTCGTTGATTTGATTTTAACTATCGAGTGTAGGAGGTTTTAATATGTTGAATGTAGTACAAAAATTGCAGCTAGTTAATAGTGCTTTATCTTATCTTGATAGTGAGCACAAAATGTTAGACACTTATAAGTCTAGATACACTGCTTTAGTTGAAAAAACTATGGCAGATGAGGATGTTAGTTGTGAGACTATGCAGATGTTATTTACTCTTAGGGATTATATTTCAGAGCTTGAGAGTTGTATGACAGATTTACTTAATTTGTTTGTTGAGTTTGGCACTGGTAGAGCAGAGCATAATGCAGAAGCTATGAATAGCATTGTAACTAATAACGATAATAAAAATAATATTTAGGAGGTATTCATTATGGGATTAAATGCATTTAGTACAAGAGGTTCAAGAGAGTTTAATAAGTTAGCAGAAATCAATAAGGCTATTATGAATAATAATGTAGGCACAAATAGGGGTAGTGATGACCGAGGCTTATTTGCCGAGTTTACTGCTTATTTCAGAGGTGTTAGTTGTGTGTATCGTGTTTATACTGATGGTTATGTGATTTATAGAAAGTTATTAGGTGATTCAGATTTTAGAGAGTTAAATGTTACTACTTGTAAGAATAATACTTATCCAGAGGTTCGTATTGATAGCACACCTATTAAGTTGTATAATTTAGTTCACGCTTGCTTCGAGCCTAATTTCTGTGATTGGTTTGAGAGAGGAGCCAGAAAAGTAGTTAATCATACTGTATCTACTGATTCTAGGTATGATTATAGTTGTGGTTTAGTTCCTCATGCATCTGTTTGGGCAGACTTAGATTATACCGAGGTAGTTACAATCTCTGAAAACAATAGACACGGTAAATTCGTTAGTAAATATCAGCTTGCTAATGTATATGTTTCAGCTTTTGATATAGATGATTTACTTAATGAGTTTAAGCAGTATGCTCAATCTATCGGGGTAGCAGATATTTTAGATGTTCCTGCAGACCTTAGATGTAATATTGTTGTAAATTACTATAATGCTAAGTGTTTGCTTAATTGTGACGGTAAACCTAAGAGAGTTGATTTCCGTTAGTAAATAGTGTATTGTACATAATAAATAATAGGGCTTTCAATCAGTAGATTGAGAGTCCTTTTTTAATGTTTTGTTTTATTTTATTAAGATTTTTTACTACTTTAAGTTGATAGTTGAGATGAATTATCTATACTTGATAATAGGTTGAATGATAAGATGAATGTTGAGATGGATTATCTATACTTAATGATAGGTTGTTAGATAAGTTCGTAAAGTAAATTCTAAGTTTTAGTTAATTCTGAGATGAAAGCTAAGATGAATTATCTATACTTGATAATAGGTTGAATGATAAGTTGACAGTTAAGATGAATCATTATAAGTAGAGGTTAGCTTGTATAATTGAGTTATAAGTGTAATTCGCATATAAAGACTTAACTCTAGCAATTCAGATAACTCTAGCAATAATAATCTACTTAGACAATTCTCTCAATACTGCCAGTCTTAGTAATCTCTAGCATTTCGCATAGGTAGACTTAACTCTGACAATTCTCTCAAATTTGCCATATAAATTCAATCACTTTAATAAACAATCAGCACCGAGCAGTTCTCGTCTTTATTTCGCTCAATCTCTAAGTTTATTAGGTGATTTACTATAATAAGTAGGCACTGGGCATTTTCGCATATATATATAGACTTATCTCTAGCCACTTAGTTAATATTGTTAATATCGGCATATACCGAGCAGTTCCGTCTTATATCAAACATTAATAGATTATTCATATATTTAGTGATATAAATATTGACTTTTTTATTACTTTATGTTATAATAATTGTCAATGAAATAGGAGGTGTTGATAGATGACACGTAATGAGTTTATTGAGCAAATTGCACCAATAGTTGCGAGATTAGCAAAAGAATATGGTATCTGCGTAGTCAGCCCAATCATAGCACAGGCTTGTTTAGAATCTGGTTATGGTAGTTCTAATAAGGCTAAGTACAATAATTTCTTTGGCTTAAAATATCGTGAGGGTAGGGTTTCTTGCCATTCAGGGACTTTTGTCGATGGTAGTAGTGAGCAGTTAGCAGATGGTTCTTATGTTCCTATAACCGACCAGTGGTATGCTTTTGATACTATTGAAGATGGTATTAGAGGTTATTTCCAATTCATAAGTATCTCTCGTTATCGCAATCTTATCGGGGTAGTTGACCCTTATGAATACTTAAAGTTAATTAAGGCAGATGGTTATGCGACATCAATAAACTATGTAGACAATGTGTATAAAACCCTCACCTCTAACAATTTACAAATATATGATAGGCTTTTACTTGATGAGGAGGTGTTCAAAATGAAATATAATGATATCAATAAGCCTTTGGTATGTATGCAGACAAATAGCACTTGCTATAAGGGCACTAAAACTATGAAGATACTTGGTATATTATTTCATAGTACAGGTACAAACAATCCTAACCTTTGTAGATATGTTCAGCCATCTGAGGGGGTAGCAGATTACAATGAAATGCTTTCAATATTAGGTGTTAATAAATACCATACTGATTGGAATCATATTGAGAGACAGGCAGGTTTAAATGCTTGGATTGGTAAACTTGCCGATGATAGTGTTACAACTGTTCAGACAATGCCTTGGAATTTCAGACCTTGGGGTTGTGGTAAGGGTTCTAGGGGTAGTTGTAATGATGGTTGGATTCAGTTTGAGATATGTGAGGATAATCTCTCTGACGCTAATTACTTTAACAAAGTTTACAATGAAGCTGTAGAGTTAACTGCTTATTTATGTAAGATGTATGGTCTTAATCCTTATGGTAATGTTATGATTTCAGGGGTAGCTATTCCAGTGTTAACTTGCCATGCAGATGCTCATAAATTAGGATTTGGTAGTAATCATGGAGATATCAATCACTGGTTTCCTAAGTATGGTAAATCAATGCAGACAGTTAGAGATGATGTTGCAAAGTTATTAGCAAATAGTAGTGAAGATACAAACTCCCCAGCACCATCTACACCATCTGTTCCATCTGATAATGTTAAGTGGTATCGAGTTAGAAAATCTTGGTCTGATTCAAAGTCGCAGATTGGTGCATATAAAGTGTTAGATAACGCTATTAAGGCTTGTAAAGATGGTTATTATGTTTTCGATGATTCAGGGGTAGTTGTATATCCTAAACAAACTGCTAAGCCAGTTGAACCTACAAATGAGTTATATCGAGTTAGAAAATCTTGGTCTGATGCAGGTAGCCAGTTAGGAGCATTTAGTATTTTAGATAATGCTAAGAAGGCTTGTAAATCAGGATATTTCGTATTTGATAGCAGAGGTAATGTAGTTTATTCTGCACCTGCTTCGACAGTTTCTAAGAAATCTGTAGAGCAGTTAGCTAAAGAGGTTTGGCAGGGAAAATGGGGAAATGGAGCCGATAGACGTAAACGATTAACTGATGCAGGTTATGATTATAATGCAGTACAGGCTATGGTAAATAAGTTGTATGGTTAATGAGTTGAATTTGGTATTTTAACTGTTTCAGGGGTAGTTATTAATCTTATTTTTGCTATCTTGATATTTTTTACGAAAACTCGACAATAGACTGCAATACACCGATACAATGATTAACTATTGTAGTCTATTGTTAAAATCATTAATGTTAGTATTTTAAATTACTCAATAAAGTTTGTCTTAGTTCTGTCGAATACTGTGCATTTCATATAATTATTTATTAATTTAACATCTAGGAAACTTAATAAGCACTAAAAACTTTAAGGTATTTTAGTGTTTATCAAGTTCTCTAGGTAAATAAAAATCTTAACACGAAATTTATTGGTTATTCGTATGAGGTTTCGGAAATATCGCAGAGTTCTGTCGAATAGTAGCCCATTACTTTTTTCTCCTATAATAAGATTTGATGTGAGTTGTATTCTTCAGACAGGTATTTAAAGTTATGTGCTTCGCTGTTAACCTGTCTGAGGGGTAGGCTCAAATGTTTTTGTTTATACTAACTATTACTCCATAAAATGTAATGTGTGACTTAAATAACCTAATATAAAACTATAGGTTCTTCCTACAATAGTGCTACTCAATGACAGTTAAAAATGTTAAGTTTTATTTTGAAGATTAGGTCTTTCCCTTTAGTTAAAACAATAAGTTGTAGATTTGTTTTTAAATAGTTTAAATGTGGTGATATCTATCTGAGGGGTAGTTGATTTAATTTAAAAATTTTACCGAGAGAGCTTGACTTTTTGAGACATTTTGT
>ENA-OPFE01000034-OPFE01000034.1-human-gut-metagenome-genome-assembly--contig:-NODE-34-length-25246-cov-1.968957_pt1 | contig 25246 bp, 24 predicted proteins | sample MGYA00241711_ERZ501553 | MGnify/ENA primary metagenome ERZ501553 (study PRJEB25962, sample SAMEA2042302) | human gut metagenome | biome: human gut; feature: human-associated habitat; material: faeces... | reverse complement strand
ATCTTGAATAATAACTAGATCAATTTCATTCATATCACTATCTCTATAATAATAGAAGTTAGGTTCTATACCATTATTTACATAACTTTTCTTAATTTCATTAATTATATATGTTTCAACAAAACGTCCAGAAAATGCGCTCGCTCCTAAAATTTCACCAGAATTTAGTCTTGCTAAATAACATGCTAAACCAGTATCAGTAAAATACAATTTTGGCCTTTTTATTATTCTTTTAGAAATTGATATCTCATTATAAGGCTCTAATAAATAAACAATATCACCAGCAATTAAAACACTAAGCCATGACATTACGGTTTTCTTATCAATTCCAATTATCTTAGCAATATTATCATAGATAAGCTCTTCTCCTGTAAGAGACGCAATCAATTCCATAAAACGTCTAAATTGGAACTTATCTCTAACATTAAGCATTTCAGACACATCACGTTCAATATATGTTTCAACATAATCAGAATAAAATTTTTGAACATGAAGCATATCATTACTAAAAAGTTCTGGATAAAATCCTTTAACAATATTATTAAATAGTTCTATCATAGATAATGGATTTTCACTTGCTCTTTTTTGAATATTCAATATATCAAAATTAAAGATAGGTTCATCTCGATTAATAATTTCATTTCTAGATAGTGGCATCATATGAATGATAGATACACGACCTGCAAGGGACTCTGTTACACCCTTCATAAGCTTATACATTTGAGAACCTGTTAAAATAAACATCCCATAGTTATTAATCTTCTTCCGCTTTTCATTATTTACAACTTCTTCAATAACATTAAATAATTCCGGTGCACGTTGAACTTCATCTATTATTAGTGGCCAAGGATGCATTTGTAAAAATAATTCTGGATCTTTTTTGGCCATTTCTCTTTCTCTTGAACTATCAAGTGACACATAAGAAAAACCCATTTTTTCAAATTCAAATGCTAATGTAGATTTTCCTACTTGACGTGCTCCCGTTATTAAAGTAACTGGCTTTGATTTTACACTATCCAAAATTTGATTATAAATATGTCTTTTAATCATAGTATCATATCCTTTTCTAAAAACAATATAACACATTTTTTTAGGGAATTCAATTCCCTTTTTGCAGAAAACAATATATACTAAGAAATTTTATATTTATATAACTAAACTTAAAAATCACTTCATTAAAGATAAAATATAAGTTGAGTGCTTTATTTAATTTGTTTAATTATTCTTTACGTCCAATAAATCCAATCTAACTCGACTAACTCCGACTCGGTTTTTACCGAGTTAATCTTATCATAATTTTTCTAAACAGTAAATTCGTTATTTTATTAACGTATCTATCATTTTGTACCAGTTATAAAATAAAAATTATCTTTAAAAAAAGCACCTACATTTTAATGCAAGTGCTATTGTATATATTATATTTCTTTTTTAATTACGTCTAAAGCCTCTTTTAGGCTATGTACAATAAAATAATCACCTTTTATATTAAGATTGCTTAAATCTAGCCAAATTGGCTTTATTTTAGCATTTAAAGCTCCTGCTATATCTGATGTTAATGAATCACCTAGCATTATTACTTCATCATTTTTTAAATTAATATCTTTAAGTACATAATCAAAAAAAGCTTTATCCGGCTTAGTTAAACTTATTTCTTCTGAAATATAAACCTTCTTTAAATACTTTAAAATACCACTTTTTTCAAGTCTTGATTTTTGAACAATCGTCGCACCATTTGTGACAGCATATATAGGAAGGCCTAAAGTATTTATTTCTTTTAAAAAGATAGCTGCATCCTTAATTAGATATCCGCCATTTTTTAAATTATTAAAATATAATTCATTTATATCTTTAGGATTAACATTAATATTAAAATGACTAAAAAATGAGGTCCATCTTAATGTTATGCATTCTTCTCTTGAAATTTCTTTTTTTTCAAGCATTTTCCAATGTGCTAAATTAATACTTGAATATAGCTTGATATTTTCTTCTGTTGTTGGTATCCCGTATTTAATAAGTACCGGCTTTAAAGCTTCTAGCTCGCACTTATTAAAGTCCAATATTGTATTATCTATATCAGTTAATAAAGCTTTTATCATATTAAATCACACTAAATTTAATTTGTTCTAATATAGCAGAAGAAAAGTTTGATGAAATTGTAATTGTTAACTCTTTTGACATATCAAGTTCACTTACGTCAATACGAGCTAAATGAGAAGAGCTCTTATCTAAAATTTCTGTAGTATATGATGTAGAATTAGTACCATCAGAAATAGTTATAGCTGCAGTACCTGCTGGTTTTTTTGAATCAGGTTTATTAGATGTGAATGTTAATTCAATGTTTGTAATTGCATCATATAAATTTTTAACCTTTAATACAGCATTTTTACTAGTTTGAGCATAAATACCTTTATCCTTATTAACATATGGAGCTGTATATGATAATTCAATACCATTTAAAGCTAAAGATCCCGTTGTATCACTTAAAATAGTTAAATCCATTGTTGTTGAAATAGATGTATCTTGATTAGCCTTTGAGTATAATACATTATAATCAAATCTGGCTTGATTTAGAATATCATATTCCGTTACAAAGCTTTTAGATACGTCATCTAAGGCATAATAAGATTCTTCAGCTTCTTCTATTTTAGTTTTACTTTCTAATGTAACTGTACCTATTTCTTTAATCTTAGCATTTACTTCCTCTATTTTAGAATCATTCTTTAAAACAGGGGTTATATGAGATAGTGAATAGGATTCGGTAATACTTTTTGATTCACATTCTGTTTTATATAAATAATAAGCAAGCTCAGGATGATCAATAAAAGGATTACGATTTCCTTGTTCCTTATAGATTTCTTCATTGCGGTATAATTCTCTTGAATCGACGGGATCTTCAAAATTCCATTTTAGGATAGTATTTAAAATACCTATATAGCCTTCAGTGCCATTTTCAGCTTTTGAAGCTAGAGTAGTATCGTTTGTAAGTTCCAAATCTAAAGTTGAATCTTCATATCTTACTACCATATATAGTAGCATACGAGCTATATCGCCTTTTACTTCATCTCTTGGTTCAAATACTGTACTAGTCCATTTATTTCCGTAGTCATCTTTGTTTGTTGGATTTGATACTTCATCAAAATAGCTATTACTACGTGAGGAATTAATACGAGCTTCTGATACTCTTAAATGATGTAAATCAGAATAAGCATCATATTTTTGATCATTAAAGCCATGTGACTTAGCCCAAACATGTTCCTTATTCCATTGTCCGGATGCTGAGCCTGAATTATCCTTACCTAAACGTTCTCCGGTATAAATACACTCTACATAATCACCATCATAAGAATCAATTGTCTTAAGTGATGTAGTAGCATCACTATAGGATATCTTTTTTACATTTGAAGATACTATTTGATTTAGGGTTGATTTAAGTGATGTACTATTTGAAAGAATATCTGTAGTAACAGAACTATAGTATCCTTCATAGGTAGGTATTGTTGGAGGATTTGCAGGTGTTGGAGTAGTTGGTATTGGTGTTGAAACTGCAGGTTTACTTGTAGAAGGATTAGTTGTAGAAACATTTGATGATTCTTTCTTTAATCCACATGATGTTGTAGCAAATACACCTAAAGCAATTAAGCTAAGCATTGATAAATGTTTTAGTTTCATAATTTTATCTCCTTTTGAGAAAAATATAAGGGATAATACAACTGATTATCCCTTATTGTTTAAATTTTAGAAAATCTTACTTATAATAAATAGTAATAGATGAGATTTTTACTTGAGCATTAGCAGCAGTAACTGTTATTGTTTTCTTATCATCAGATACTTCAACAACAGGATTTTTATCTTTTGAAGTAGATTCAAAAGTAAATTCAACTTTGTAGATTTCGTGACCTTCTGCAGCAGTTAAAACTAATTGACCACCTTTGTAAACACGTAATGCTTCGTGACCAATAGTAAAGTTTGAACTAGGATTGGTTCCTGAATTTATAATAACATCTGCAATAATACCAGCTGGGAAATCAAAATATTCAATAACTGATGTTCCCCATGCAACACCTTTTACATCTGAAGCAGGAGCCTTATAATCAACCTTTTGTGATAAAGCATCTTCTGGCACTATTATTGGCTCTGGTAACTTAGTCTTAAATGTAACATCTTCACTCTTAGACTCAGAACCTAAAGTTGCAGTTAAAGTAACTACAACCTCAACTTCCTCATCAGTAGGTGTAATTACAACCTTACCATTTTCAACTTTAGCAGTTGAGCCTGATTTAACAACAGCTGTAATTCCATCACTTAATGTAATAGTTGTATTTGCCTTATAAGATTCAGCAAATTTCTTCTTTGCAGAATCCAAAGCTTTTTGAGCCTTTTCTGCATCAGTTAATTCACTTGCTTTTACAAATGTAATATCATCTACAGCAGTAACAATGAATGAACTACCACAAATAACACCCTTAACATTAATTGTATCACCAACATGAATCTTTGCTAAGATTGCATCATATAAAGTCTTAGTAGCAGCATCTGCAAATGGAGTAGTACCTTCCATTAATACAGCTGTATATTCTTTTGAATTAATTGTAAACTTAGCTAAAGTTTGCATAGTTGAAGAATACTTACCAGTTTCTGACTTAAATCCTGAAGATAATTCACTAACAACAACACCATCAACCTTTGCAATTTGATTTTGTTTATAAAGAATGTCATTTCCAGCAGTTAAATCTGCAGTTAAATCAACACATTTATTTGCAACGGCTGCATTATTCTTTGATGAATCAACTTCAATATTACCAAAGCAAGCTTCATAAATTCCATTATAAACAGAAGATGTTTGACCAGTAATCTTTACATAGTCACCAATCTTAAGTGCTTTATAAGCAGCTTCTTCAATATAGCAGTTATAAGCATAGAATCCACCATAGCCATTTTCTTCTTGAATGAATAATGAGCATTGAGTCTTATTATTAAAAGAACTTAATGTTGACTTTACTTGAACATAACCAGCAATATCCATTGTATTCTTGCTTGCACAAGTATCATAGAATTTCTTGAATGTATCTTCAGCATTGATTGCTTTTTCAATACGAACTCTATATGAATCAGTTTGAGCAGTATTTGAACCACTTTCAAGAGTTGCGTAATATGTAACTTCAGTTAATTTATCAGTAGGAAGTGTTACAACTGCTGTTGCATCTTCTAATGACTCATCTACATCCTTAGTAGCAGGATCATCTTCAACATATTTAAATGATAATAAATTATCATTACTTGAATGCCATACTAATTTAACATTTACTTTTCCATCTGATACATAAGAAGGAACCTTAAAATCATTTGAAACCTTTTGTCCCTCATTTTGAATAACAATAGTCTTTGCTAATTCTTGTAATTTTTCTTCTGATAATGTTTTACTACCACAAGATGTTAATACTGTAGTTCCAGTAGCTAGTGCAACTAATGCACCTAACGATAAAACCTTTTTAAAAGCTTTCATATTTTTTTCTCCTTTGTTCTTCCACTTTACTTTAAATCACTTAATGTATTAATAGTATACGAATTTTCTGTACTAGTCTTAAAACATTTTACAGATTTAAGACTTTTAACATATTCTTGTGCTATTTCCTTAGTTACAGAACTGTCATTTAAAGTTAACGTAATTTCTTTATTATTTTGTGTACCCTTGAATGTTACAACTCCATTTGTTACTTCAACAGAAGAAATCGTAACATTTGCTAAATCATTGTAATAATTTTTAGATTTAAGTGTGGTATATAATGGTGATCCTGTAGGCATTGTAATATTTGTTGTACAACCATGCACTGATTTTTCACCAGTTGTCCAACCAACAACCTTAACATAATTTCCAGTTTTTAAAATAGCAGCTAAATTAGTATCATAACCAATTACAACACTATAAGTATAATATTTTTTGGTTGTTGAATCATAATTTTCAACAGTAGCTGTTTGAAATGAACTTCCTGAAACACTTGTTACATATGCATCAAACTGAACACATGTTGGAATATCAGTTGTCTTATCATAGTAATCATTTTCATTTAAATCTTTAATTGTGACTTTATTTATTTCTTCACTATAATAAATATCTACAGTTGAAGCATCCGAATGAATATGAAGTTTATTCTTTTCAGCCTTTTTTTCAGCTTTTTCAAAATACTTATAATACTTTCCTTCTACACCACAATTGTTTGTTGAATAACCATTTTCAACTATCTCCAAATTTAGATTTCTATAAGTATCGCTATCAGCAGTTTTGTACCAAATATAACCTAAATATCTACTTCCATTTGTATCTTTTTCAGCTGAAGAGCCTTCTGCTTCAACAATTATACTAGTAGCTTTAGACAATGTCTCTTCATTATATTTTGAAGCTGCCTTACCCCATTTTTCATATCTTGCAGTAGATTCTGGAGTATCAATAGATAAATATCTTATGGCCATTGTTTTTTAGAATATTTAGTACGAATTGTTGTAGTATCTCCATCTGTATAAGAAACCACTTCACATTCTTCAATGCCATTATCAATAAATGTTTTTGATTCGGTTGCAGTTCTTTCCAGCTTTAGTGTTCCTGTAATGTCATCATTACCACCGCAGGAAGTAATTAATAATCCTGCGGTAGCAACAAAGCATCCAGAAACGATTGCTTTAAAAATTTTTTTCATAGATTAAACCTTTTTATTTTGTATAATATACAGTTTCATCATATGATTCTTTTAAGAAGTCTTCGATTTTTTGATCTGTAACTTGACCCTTAGTAATCTTTAAAACATTAACAACACATGTTCCTATTTGTGTACGAGCTACTGATGAACCATTAAATGCATCTGATGTAAAGTATGAATTTGAAGCACCAAGAGTTTGGCCTAATAAGATACAATCTTTAACAAGACCTTCCTTAGTTTCAAGACCTGCATTAAAACCTTCATCAGAATATACAGAATTACGAATTGGGTTATAACCTGAAGCTACAGAATATGATGCTTGAATCTTTGTTGATAGTAAAACCTTAACAAACTTCCAAGTTGCAACAGCTTTTTCGTCGCTACCTTGGTCAAACATTACTAGAGATGGTCCTTGTGAAATTGTTTGATTATTTTTTGCATCAATACCAGGTAAAGCTGTTACAGCTGCATCAAAAGCACCACTTGCTGGTTCTTGCTTACTTGCACCACCAGTTGATCCAATTGAGAAAAAGCTTCCTTGATAAGTTGCTTTATTATCGTTCTTTACATCATACTTTGTAAATAATGATGATGTATATGAGTTAAGAATTGATTTTGTTGTGAAATAACCATTATCAAACTTATCCTTAATTTCCTTTAAAAATGCCTTTGATACATCGTTATTAAATAATATTTTTTCTGATCCTGACTTTTTACCATCAGTGTATAATTTACCAGCATTGTTCTTGTTTTGATATTGTTCTAGATAAGTAATAATCCAGTTTGATTCTGAATCATAGCCAAGTGGAGTTGACTTTGGATAAAGTGCCTTTAACTTAGCACATGCATCCCATAACTCGTCCCAAGTTGTTGGAACAGCGATTTTATTAGCATCTAGAACAGTCTTATTGTAATATAAAACCTCTGTTGAACGAGCCATTGGAATGGAATATGTACCATCTTGAACGTAGCTTGTTCCTTCAGTCATGTATGTAGAAATAAAATCAGACCATTCCTCTTTTGAATAACCATATTCTGAATTATCAATATAATTTTGTAAATTCAATACTTTTCCAGTCTTCAAATAAGACGCAACATGGTCGGGATAGCAATATGCTAATGATGGTTGAGTATTAGCACTTAATGTTGAAGTAACCTTAGTCTTTAAAGTATCATAGCTAAAACCATTAGTAATTTTAACAGTCCATCCAGAATTTTCCTTTTCAAAATCGTCCTTTGCAACATTTAAAATAGCCATTAAATCATCACCGGCTGTTGTATAGAAATCAATTGTATGTGAATTGTCAGTTCCACATGAAGTCAATGAAACAGCAGCTAATAATCCTGCTAAAGCAGTACCACTTAAAACTTTAATTTTTTTCATTTTTATATTTTCTCCTTTGTTTTTTGTGTTATCCTTATCCTATTTTTATCCTAACCTTTTATTCCACTCTTTGATACACCCTTCATAATATATTTTCTGAAGAATAAGAATACAATGAATAATGGTATAGACACAATTAATGCCGCAGCCATCTTCATTGGGTAATCAGTACCCTCAGACGTAATTCCACAAGAAGCCATCCAGTTAGAAACAAGTCTCCATTCTGAAGAGTTTACAAGTTGTGGCCACATATATGAATTCCATGTTCCAATAAGTTTCAAAATTGTAATTGAAACAATTGTTGGAGCAGAAAGTGGAACCATTACTTTTATTAGATACTTTGCATCACTACATCCATCTACCTTTGCAGCCTTGTAAAGAGTATCAGGAATTTGCAAAAATGCATTTCTCAATAGATAAATATAATATATTGAAACTAAGAATGGCAAAATCATAATTGTATATGTATCAGACCACCCAAAATCTCTTGTTGTTGTAATAAAATTTGTTGTAGTAAATAACTCACCTGGAATCATCATAGTCATTAGCATTAACGTAAATACAAAATTTTTTCCTTTAAATTGCATTTTCGCAAATGCATATGCTCCGACAATTGTCATAATTAAACCAATAGCGGTTGATAAAATACCAACTACTAATGAATTGATTAATGTTTCTACGAATAAATTATTACTATATGAAAAAGCATCCGCATAATTTGAAAAATCAATTGTATGAGGGAACATTGTTGGAACAATTGCTTCATACTCTGGAGTTGTTTTTAAAGATGTAATTATCATCCAATAGAATGGGAAAATTGACAAGATTGCCATGAATGTTAATAAAGCATATACAACAACCTTTATAATTATTTTCTTTCTTTGGTCCTTCTTCTCTTGATTTTGAATATCAAAACCTAGATTTTCTTGCGAATTTAATGCTACATCAGATGATGTAATCTTTTCATCAATATTTTGACTCATTGAAAACACCTCCTAATAATGTACTTTCTTCTTACTTACAGCTAGATTAATCAGTGTAAAGACAAGAATAATTCCAAATAATATCAATGATCCTGCAGCAGCTAAACCTGTACTATCATTTCCAATTTGGTCATAAATATAACCAACCATCGTATTAATATAACTATTAGAAACTTTTTCTGCACCGTAAATACCAACAACAGCCGTATATGCTTTAAATCCACCAATAAAACCAGTAATAATTAAATATGATAGCATTGGAGAAATAAGTGGAACTGTAATCTTCATTAATGTTGTAAACCTGTTTGCACCATCAACCTTAGCTGCATCATAATATTGTTTATTAACATTTTGTAATGCACCAAATAAAATTAAAATCTTAAATGGAAGGCCAGCCCAAATTTCATAAATAATTACAACAAATCTATTAGCCCAAATATTTTCAGGTGAAATACTGGTCCAATTAATGCTCGTTCCTAATATTTTGTTGATTAAACCTAAAGAATATGCTCCTTCTGCTGTACCAGTTGGTGAAATAATTGAGAACATTGTAGCAAATACTGCACCAATAGCTAAAGCATTTGTTAAATATGGTAAAAAGAATATTGTTTGATATGCTTTTTGTAATGCCTTAATAGAGTTCAAACCTACTGATATTAATAATGCAATAATAGTAGATATTGGAACTGATATAAATGCAAACAATAACGTATTAAGTAAGCAATACTTAAACTTATTATATTTAACAACATATGAGAAGTTTCCAATTCCAGCAGTTACAATTCCATCAGCACCTTCAACTTTAAAAGCATCAATTGTTGTTTTAATTAATGGATAAAAAGTAAAGATAGCCATTAAGACAATAATTGGAAGTAACCATAACCATCCTTTATTGTTATAGCAAACTCTACCAAATGCCTTCATATTTTCTTTAAATGTACGTCCACGAAGACGTCCCCACCATGCTTTTGTAGCTTCTTTTGAATTTTGGCCCCACTCTTTCATCGCTAGTCCTTTATCTTTAAACCAGCTTTTAGTTGATGTGCCAATCTTCTTGAAGAAACCGACAAATGCATTGTCCTTTTTTTCTTCTTGATTTGCCATTATCTCAACCTCATTTCACTGTCCTTATTGAATATGAATACTTTGTTTGGTTTCAAATCAAACTTAAGTTCTGTTGAGTCAGGTAATTTAATATCAGAGTCAATTATTGTTCTTACAGTTGGCTTAGTTGAAGCAGCATGCTTAGAAACAATTGACTTATCGCGTCCCATAACTTCAATATTTTGTTTTTGAAGAGTTAATACACCCTTATTATCATTGAAGATATATCCTTCAGGACGGATTGCAACGTAAACCTCTTGATCATCGTGATTAGTGTCCATAATCTTTTCATCATCAATATATACACCATGATCTTTAATTACACCTCTAAAGATATTAATAGGTGGAGTACCTAAGAAGTTAGCAACGAATAGGTTAGCAGGATCATCATAAATTTCCTGAGGATTTCCCATTTGTTGAACAACTCCTTCCTTCATAACAAGAATTGAATCACAAATAGACATTGCTTCTTCTTGGTCATGTGTTACGAAGATAGTTGTAATACCAGTTTCAACCTGAATACGTTTGATTTCCTCACGAGTTTGAAGACGAAGTCTTGCATCTAGGTTAGAAAGAGGCTCATCAAGCAATAATACACTTGGCATCTTTACAAGGGCACGAGCAATTGCAACACGTTGCTGTTGACCACCTGATAATTCACTTGGTTTACGATTTAATAATCCTTCAATTTGAACAAGCTTAGCCGCATCAAATGCTCTTTGCTTTGCTTCATCCTTAGGAACACGCATATTCTCAAGTGGGAACATAATATTTTGTTCTACAGTCATATGAGGATATAATGCGTAGTTTTGGAATACTAAACCAATACCTCTCTTTTCTGGTGCTAGAGTTGTAACATCGTCATCACCAAAAATAATGTTACCTGAAGTTGGCTGTTCAAGTCCGCTTAGCATAAATAAGGTTGTTGACTTACCACAACCTGAAGGTCCTAATAGACCAATAAGCTTTCCTGAAGGAATTTCAACGTCTAAATCGTTGACAGCAACAACTTTAGTTTTGGCTTTCTTATTTTCGAAAACCTTAGTTAAATGTTTTAATGTTATTTTCATAACGTTCCTCCGTACGGCACTAATATATTTTTTTTGCATATCTATTTTATCATATTTATAAAATCAATACAATAAGAGAATTGGTCACAAATAAACCAAAAACAAGAAAATACTTCTTGAAATGTAAACGTTTTTTTACAATATTTAATATTAGTATACGAATTATTTTACATTTTAACAGTAATTCATTTTTATTTTGATTAAACATAATATATTATTACAGAATACATACATCTTTATTTTCTTAGGTTAAAATAGCATTATTCATAAAAAATCCTAAAAGATTTTAAGCTTATTTTTTAACTCTATTTAGGTAAAAATGCCCTTTTTGGCCTTTTTTTGAGAAAAATTGGTAAAAAAATATAATTGAATGATACTTTTGAAACGATTTTTGAAAATATAAAACTTTATAAATATTTGACAAAATTTAATACTAATGCTAATATCAAATTATAAAATATTATATATTATTTTTAGTTAATTTGGAGGATATATGAAAGCTTATAAAGATGATAATCGTTTTTTTAATTTAAGGTCTGATGTTTATTTTAAACATTTCTTTTCGGTTAAGAAGATACTTGCTATCTTCTTATCCAATTTGTGGAATCAAAATGTAAATGAAGCTGATATTACATATGATAATACTGAATCAACCGTATTAGATGGTAAAAAGATAATTTATGATTAGTAGCTTTAGTTTCACTTAATGGATATCAAAAGGAAGTTAGACTTAATCTTGAGATGCAAAATAGAAATTATGATTATTTAGGTCCAAGAATGGATTATTATTCATCAAGAAAATATAGTGAGGCTTTGGAAAAAAGTGAAAGATACGATATGGCTAATGTTGAATCAATCTGGATATTAGGCTTTGATGATATTAAAGATTATGTTAAAACTCCTACAAGATGGTATGAGGAAGCATATCTTTCAACAAGCGAAGGCGTTGTATTAAATGAGCATCGACGTGTCAGTATGATATTCTTGAAAAATAAAGATAAGTGTCCTATAATAGAGTTAAGGAAAATGTTAGAATTCTTTGATATTGATAACAAGAATAATTTACCTGTTGTTGAAAGTCAAGAGATGAAGGAGGCTTTAAATATGCTACTTAATATGAATAAAGATAGAGCCTTAAGAGCAGAAGCTTTTTCAAGGGAAATATTTGCCCTAGATCAAAATAGCCAGTTATATGAAGCCGAACAGAAAGGTATTGAAAAAGGAAAGGCTGAAGGCATTGCTCAAGGAAAAGCTGAAGGCATTGCTCAAGGAAAAGCTGAAGGTATTGAAGAAAATAAGAAAGAAATAGCTAAAAAGTTATTTGAAAGTGGTCAAACTAAAGAATTTATTAGTGCTATTACAGGACTTTCTTTAGATGAGCTTGATAACATATTAAAGTGAATAATTTAATTTTTTATATAAACTAAATACTTGCCAATTTTTAACATATGCTGCAATAATATTGACTTCAAAGTCTTAAAATGTTATAATTCCAACGTAAAAAAGCATCTTTTTTTGATGCTTAATTTTTAAAATATAAGTTAGTCAACACTAACAAAAAAATTTTTGTTATGGAGGCAATTATGACAAAAGAAGAAAGAAAGCAAAAGCGTGAGCTAAAGCATTGGAATCAAGAAGTAAAGCTTATTCCTAAGATGATTGAAATATATTGTCATGGACATCATCATACTAAAAAGAAAGAACTATGTCCAGAATGTCAAGAGCTAAAGGAGTATTCCTTATATAGATTATCTAAATGTCCTTTTAAGGTTAATAAAGGCTTTTGTAGTTTTTGTAAAATTCACTGCTATAAGCCCGATATGAGAGAAAAGATTAAAGATGTAATGCGTTATTCAGGACCTCGAATGACGTTTACTCATCCTATTTTTTCTATTTCTCATGTTGTACAAATGATTAAATATAAGAAAAGCTTGAAACGAAAGGAGACAGAAAAAAATGATTGATAAGGATTTATTTAAGCTTCTTGGTAAAAATAAGAAATATATTTTTATTGTAGATGCCTTAATGATTATTTCACTTATTCTTAATTTAGGAATAACTGGAATAATTTGCTTAAGTGTTAATTACGCTCTTAATAATAAAAAGCTAAGTGATTATCTTATTATTTTTGGTATCGCTCTTATATTTATAGCTTTAAGAGTGATACTTACAATTCTAATTAGTAATACAAAGGATAAGCTTGGAAGAAATGTTAAGAAGGATTTAAGAAGAAAAGTATATGACAAGATTCTTGCTTTAGGAGCTCAAAGCGTAGATGGAATGAATATGGCAGGCTTGACCCAAATTTCGATGGAGGGTATCGAGCAGCTTGATATTTATTATTCTACTTATCTACCTCAATTCTTTTATGCAATGATTGCACCTTTTATTTTATTTGGTATAACTATAGGTTTATATTGGCAAAGTGCTGTTGCTCTAATTTGCTTAGTACCATTTATTCCGATTTCGATTATTGCTGTTTCAAAATATGCTAAAAAGGTATTTGCTAAATATTGGTCAAAATATATCTCTATGGGTGATGCCTTCTTAGATGCTACATCAGGACTTAAGGATTTAAAAATATTTAAGGCTGATGCTTTATACAATGACAAAATGAATCAAAGTGCAGAAGAATTTAGAAAAATAACCATGAAGGTTTTAGTAATGCAGCTAGCATCTACAACGATTATGGATTTAGTTGCGTATGGTGGTGCAGGCCTTGGAATTGGTCTTGTTATTTTAGGACTTAAATTTAATTGGCTTTCAAGTGCTTCTCTAGCTCTATTTATCATTTTAGTTGCTGTAGAGTTTTTCTTACCAATGCGTCAATTTGGTAGTGCCTTTCATATTGGAATGAATGGTGCCTCTGCTGGTAAGAAAATCTTAACGCTTTTAAATGAAAAGGAATTAGATTGGTCTGATAATGATATTTCATCTAATCAAATCGAATTTAAGGATGTTTATTTTTCATATGATGGACATCGTGATATTTTAGAGGATATTAATCTTAATTTTGAAAATAAAGGCTTATATGGTATTGTTGGTGTATCTGGAAGTGGTAAATCAACAATAGTAGGCTTAATCATGGGTAAAATTAGACCTAATAAAGGGTCTATTTTAATTGATGATAAAGAAATAGAAACCCTAAATCGAGCTCTTTATTATTCACATTTAGCAGTTGTATCATATAATACTTATCTTTTTAATGAATCAATTCGTGATAATTTTAGATTGGCTAAGCCAACAGTTAAAGATGAAGAAATAATAAAGGCTTTAAAGGATGTTAATATGGATGAATTTGTTTCATCTATTGGTGGCCTTGATTATGTTATTAGAGAAGATTCAGCTAATATTTCTGGTGGTCAAAGACAAAGACTTTGTCTTGCAATTAATATGGTTGCAAATAAGGATATTTATGTTTTTGATGAGGCTACATCTAATATTGATATCGATTCTGAGGAAATTATTATTAATAATATTAAAGCCTTAAGTAAGGATAAGCTTGTTATTATTATTTCCCATCGCCTTCAAAATGTCGTTGACTGTAATAGAATTTTCTATTTAGAAAACGGTAGGATAAAAGAAGAAGGATCGCATGAAGAGCTTTTAAGCTTAAATGGATCTTATAATAAGCTTTATTCTAATCAAAGAAGTCTTGAGGAAGGATATAAGGAGGTATTATAATGAAAAAAAGAAGAAATGGTTTAAAGATAATGGCTTCTTTAATTGTTCTTTTAGGGTCATTATCATATATTATGCTCCTTGCCATTATAAATGGTACCTTAGGCTTTTTATGTGCTATGGGTGTAACTATTTTTGGTTCAATTGGTGTTGCTAAATTCTTAGGTGAGACAATTAATATGTCTTACGGCCTAATTATTTCTCTTACTATAGGTTGTGGTGTTTTACGTGGTGCGTTAAGATATTTAGAGCAATATTCTAACCACTTTATCGCATTTAAGCTTCTTGCAGCTTTAAGAGATAAAATCTTTAAGGCTTTAAGAGTTCTTGCTCCTGCTAAGCTTGAGGGGCGCAAAAAGGGTGGTATTATTTCAATGATTACTTCGGATATTGAAACCTTAGAGGTATTTTATGCCCACACAATTTCGCCAATTTGTATTGCTTTAATTGTTGAGACTTTAGTTTTACTTTATGTTGGCTTTATATCAAGCTTTTATTTAAGCCTTGCAGCTTTAGTATCTTATATTATAATTGGTATTATTTTACCGATTATTTCATCAAAATTATTAAGTGATACAGGTGTAAGATACAGAAAATCATTCGCCTCATTTAATAGCTATTATCTTGATTCTATTAAAGGCGTAAATGATATTGTTTTAAATAATGCTATGAAAGTACGTAATAAAGAAGTTAATTCTAAATCTGATGAGCTTTTAGCAGAAACTAAAAAGCTAAAGCATAAGTCAGGTATTACGGAGGCTATTTCCTATGCTTTTGTTTCTTTATCTTTAATTGGTGTTTTAATTTTAGGATTATATTTAAGTGATAAAAATATTATCACAATCCCTAAGATGATTATGGGTCTTGTTGCAATTTTTGGTTCATATGGTCCTGTAATTGCTCTTTCAGCCTTACCTCAAAATTTGACTCAGACATTTGCTTCGGGGGACCGTGTGCTTGATTTACTTGAAGAGAAGCCTGTTGTTAGAGAAATAAAGGATGGTAAGAATTTTAGTTTTCTAGATTTAAAGGTTAATAATTTATCATTTAAGTATGATGAGGCTTCTGTACTAAATAATGTTAATTTAGAAGTAAAGCGTGGTCAAATTGTTGCCCTTGTTGGCCCATCAGGCTGTGGTAAATCAACTCTATTAAAGCTACTCCTTCGTTTTTACGAAACAAATAGTGGTGATATCTTATATAATAATATTTCAATTAATGATATAAATACTTCATCATTACTTGATAATGTAACCTTGGTTTCCCAACAAACTTATCTATTTGATGATACCATTAAGGAAAATATTAAAATTGCTAAATATGATGCGACGGATGAAGAAATAATTGAAGCGGCTAAAAAAGCCTCGATTCATGAATTTATTGAATCTCTTCCTGATAAATATGATACTAAGGTAGGTCAGCTTGGTGATAATTTGTCAGCTGGTGAGAAACAAAGAATTGGTCTTGCAAGAGCATTCTTAAGTAATGCACCGCTTATTTTACTTGATGAACCAACAAGTAATGTAGATAGTATCAATGAAGGAATTATTTTAAAGAGCTTAAAGGATCAAAAGGAGAATAAGAGTATTATTTTAGTTTCACATAGAGAATCAACAACTGCAATTGCAGATAGAATCTACCGAATTAAAGACGGTATTATTTTGTAGGAGGTAATATGGAAGATAACGATATTTTTGAAGAAACAGAAGAAAAAGATAATAAAAAGATATTTAAACGTTTTGAAGCGAAGGATATTGTATATTTAGCAATAATAAGCTCAATTATGCTTGTTACAAGCTCTGTTATGCCTATTGTTGCTCACGTACCTATATTTGGAATTATTCAAATTGTTTTAGGGCTTCAATTTTCCCTATTTCCCGCCATGGGAATTTCAAAAATAAGAAAGCCTGGTTCACTTATTTTTATAGCTTTATTTTCAGGGGTTGTTTTAGTTTTTATGAATCCAATTATGTTCTTTTGTCTATTACTTTGTGCTTTTATAGCTGAATTAATTTCTTTTTTAATTTTTAGAGGCTACTATAAAAATGCTTCCTGCTTTTTAGCTTCGTGGCTATATTTACCCCTAACATTACCATTTTTATATTTATGGTATCAAATAATAGGTGCTGATAATTCCGTTGCATCCTATGCTAATGGTAATCCTATACTTGCTATAATTATGAGCTATTGTGTAATAGTATTATGTGCCTTAGGATCATTTTTAGGAATGAAGATTTCTTTAGAGCTTGAACACAAAAGTAGGAAAAAGCATGATAGCAAGTAAAAGACAAATTCATCCTTTAGTAGGAATATTATTAAGTATTACAATAACTATATATGCACTTGTATTTGCTAAAAGCTTTAATACCTTATATGTACTTTTAGGAATCTACTTATTGTTTATTTTATTAGGATTTTATAAGGCGGCCTTAAGGGTGATGCCTTTAAGTATTGTTATAGCTGGTATATTTGCCTTACTTACTTTTTTAGTAAGTAAAAGCCTTGAAAGCTTTTATCCACTTCTAAATAGGATTTTAGGCTTAATGGTTGCCATTATTCCAGGTATGAATATAAGACCATCCGATTTAACAAGATGTCTAAATCAAATGCATGTTCCTAAGGCTATAAGCTTAGGTATGCTAATAGCTTTAAGCTTTATTCCCCTTCTTAAGGGTGAAATAAAAAAGATTAAAGAAGCGATTAAAATAAGAGGTATTTCTAAATTTAATCTTAGTCTCTTTTACAGGGCCTTTTTAGTTCCTCTTGCTACAAGAATTTCAAGTATTTCTGACACCCTTACATTAAGTCTTGAAGGAAGAGGCTTTAAAATGAATGCTAAAAGTTCTATTTATAAAAAGGTTAAACTAAAAACTATAGATATGATTTTAATAATATTTATAACATCAATAATGATTGTAGGTGCTATATTATGAGTGCGATTTCCCTTGAAAATGTATATTTTAAGTATGATAGAGAAGGTAGTCTTATCTTAAATAATATTAATATGAATATTGATTATGGGCAGATTACTTTACTTGCAGGCTTTTCTGGAAGTGGAAAATCAACTATCTTTTCACTAATATGTGGTATTATACCTAATCTACAAGCAGGATTATTTAAAGGTAGTATTAAAATAAATGGTGAAGAGGTTTATAAAAAATCTTTAGATTATATTACAAGTAAGGTTGGTATGATCATGCAAAATCCTGAAGAACAGATTATTCAGGAACTTGTATCGGATGAACTAGCTTTTGGTTGTGAAAATTTAAATATGGATCCTGAAAAAATAGATCATAATATAAAAAAATATGCCGATATGTTTATGCTTAACCTTAATGATACAACTAGAACGCTTTCTGGTGGAGAAAAAGAAAGATTAATTGCCGCTTCAATTTTAGCAATGGGCCATAAGATTATAGTTTTAGATGAACCACTTGCAAATTTAGATATGAGAAGCTCCATCATTTTAATGGATAAGCTTGAAGAACTTAAAAATAATGGCTATGCGATTTTAGTAATAGAGCATCGTACGGATATAATTAAAAAATATATTGATAAATTATATTATCTTGATGAAGGTAAAATTAATTTATATGATGTATCAATTCTTGATGGTAATTTTTCTCCTATGATAATACTTCCAAAATCAAATAATATTGGAAATAAGATTCTTGAAATAAAAAATTTAAATTACAAGGTTAAAAAGAAAACTATTTTAGAAAATATTAATTTAGATATTTATGAAGGCGAAAAGCTTTTAATAAAGGGTGAAAATGGAGCAGGGAAAACGACCTTAATTAAGGCTATTACTGGGGTTTTAAAGCTAAAAAAGAATATGATAAAAAGTAAAGATACTAAATTTAAAAGTAAAAAATGGTATAAAGAAATTGGCGTTGTTTATCAAAATCCTAACTATCAGCTTATAATGAAAAGTGTTTTCGATGAGGTAAGATTCTATACATCATCAGATGAAGAAGCAGAGTCTTATTTAAAAAGAGTTAATTTATATGAATATAGTTCACTTCATCCCCAGCTACTATCGCTTGGACAAAAACGCAAACTAACAGTTTTATGTGCACTTGCTAAAAAGCCTCGAATAATTATTTTAGATGAACCAACTGTTGGTCAGGATTTTTCATCCTTAAAAATGATTTGCGGTGAAATTGAAGCCTATCATGAAAATTCAAATGCAACAATCATCACAATTACTCATGATCAAAGATGTCAGGATGCATTTTGTGATAGAAGTATTGAAGTAAAAAATGGAAAATTAATTGATTAATTAAAAAATAGCATTTTTATCTTTAAAAAAGACGATAAATATGCTATAAATTAAGTGTTATTGTTTGAAGGGTTGAATGCTTATGATTAATCAGAGTTTTATTCAGTTAATTGAAAATTATAAAAAAAATAATAAAGATGTTGATTTGGTAAGAAAGTATCTTTTAAGTAATGTTTATGAGCTTGATAATTTAAATGAATATATTGCATATTTTGAAAAAAGTGCTTCAAGTATAAATGATTCATTAGGAATTGCAATTGCTAAAATGGCTTATTTTTGGGATTTGTATATGACAGACTTAGAACTTGCTCATAAATATAACCAAGAAGCACTTGAAATTTATAAGTCAATGCCAAATTATGAAGATCTTCCTGGATATTTAAGTGTTTTAAATAATGAGTTAATCTATGATAATTATACTTGCAGACTATCTGATGGACATAAGATATTATGTGAAGCTCGACCTATATGCAAGAAACAAAACAATATTAATTATTATACATCCTTTTCTTTAAATAGTGTCTACATTTTGTGTGATATTGGCCTTTATGATAAGGCAAGAGAAGTGTTAAATGAACTGAGAGTTCATAGTTATCTTTTGTCAGAATCAAACTTAGGTGTTATTGATAATCTTGAGACAAAAATTTATATATATGAGGGAAAATACGATCTTGCACTTGCTAAGGCTTTAGCTCATATTGAATGGAATAATAAGAAGCAAGTATTTCCTAATACTATGTCTTATCGTAATTTGATGGCAGTTTATATTGCAATGAAGGACAAGGAAAAGGCACATGAATGTTATATAAAACTTCTTCAATATTTAAAAGAAGAAAATTATGTTGTAAATGAAGAGGTTCATTTAGAAATAGCTAGGTATTTTAAGCTTATAGGTAACAAGGAACAAGCTTATGAATATTACCTTAAGTGTTTTAAAAGCTATTCATCAGTTTTAGGTCACAAAACGGCATTATTAAGTGAAGCTTTAGATTCATTTAATGAAATGAATGATGATGCTAATTATCTTTTGGCTTTGAAGGATTTAAATGATATTCTTAAACAAAGCAATTATATTTTAAAAGACATAGCAAGTGAGAAGCATACAGGTAATGACGATATTTTTTCAATGCGATATAAATATGTTTTCTTGAAGCTCGAGGAATTAACACATTTTATTAATGAACTTAACTTGGTTGAATCAATAGATGACTTACATAATATATTTAGCAATCGAGTTAATAAAATGTTAAATAGTATTTCATCTAGAATTGCATTAATTGGCTTTAATGATAATTTGATTGAAAAAGTTAATTCCTTAGAGCCTATTAGTATAATCGATGACAAGATCTTTATTTTGAAAGTAGACGATATTTTAGATAATTATAAAAATATTTGTGATATTTTAGTTGTTGTTAAAATTTGTAACAAAAATAATGATTTTTTAGGCTATTGGATAATTGAAACAGAAAAAAAATCAGAAAATGAAAAACTTGAATTTTATTATATTTTAAAACTTTTAAATGAGATTTTAGGCTCATCAATTAAACATATTATTGATTATAATAATATTTACTGTAAGTATAATCGGGATCAGCTTACAAATTGCTATAACAGGTATGGACTTGATGATATTGTTTCTCATCATTTTTCTATCTCAAATACACCATTATACTATATTATGATTGATATTGATAATTTTAAAGTGATTAATGATAAGTATGGTCATCAAAGTGGGGATAAGGTTTTAATAGCTTTAGTTAATATTTTAGAAAAATATTTTGGTGAAAATGTCTTTCGTATTGGTGGCGAGGAATTTGTTGCACTAGCAGAGGATTCTTTAAAATTAGAAGAAACATTAAACAGTTTGCTTACATCAATTTCATCTGATAGGGTAAAATACGAAAACAATTTGATTAGTTATACAGTTAGTATTGGTGTATCGAAAATTAATGATAAGCATATAAGACATGCTTCTCTTGAAGCAGATAATAAGCTTTATTTATCGAAGAAGAATGGTAAAAATCAATATAACATTTAAAATGAAGGTTCTTTCCAAGTAAGGTAGATAGATGTCTATCTTAGAATTAAAAATGTTATCTACCTACTTAGCTTTAGCTTTAAAAGAACAAAAATAAAAAAGGAAATTGGTTTATTTTTGACCAATTTCTTTTTTTAGCTTTTCAAGCATTTCTTTAAATCTATTAAAATGAATTATTTCTCTTTGTCTTAAGAAGGAAAGGGGAGCTAATATTTCAGGATCATTTGTAATATCCATTAAATGTTCATACATAGCACGTGCTTTTTGTTCAGCTGCTAAATCTTCGTATAAGTCAGTTATATAATTTCCTGAGGAAGCATAGTAGGTCACTGTAAATGGATTTCCGCTTGCATCAACGGGAAAATAAGAGGTACCATGATCAACATAATTGGCTAAATTTTCACTTTTTTTGATTTCTTCCATAGAAACGCCTTTGGTAAGATCTTTAATCATATTTGCTAAAATTTCAACATGACCCATTTCTTCTGTACCAATATCAGTAAGTAATGCTTTAGCTTCAACTGTAGGCATTGTATCAACCTGATTTAAATATCTTAAAGCTGCACCAAGTTCACCAGCATAAGAACCAATTGCTGTTACAAGGTATTTAGCATAATCTAAATTAGGCTTTGTAATTTGAACAGGATACATTAAATGTCTTTCGTAATTCCACATTAGTTATCACCTACCCATGGTTTTTTAAGATAACAATATTTGTTAAAATCATTTAAAGGAATATTTGAAAGGGCATTATACTTTTCTTCATAATAGCTTAAAAGATTATAAAAATCTTTTTTTACTGTATTATAATAATTTAAAAGTTCTAAATCATTAGGATTTATATCAAGAAGATAAGACATGTCGATTAAATTAAAGCGATAGCTCATTATAAGGATAAGAAGGTTTTCTTTTTCAGTCTTAATATTTGTAAAATCATCCTGCTTATATTTATAGAAGCAGTATTCATCTTTAAATGAATTGCCTAATGCTAAAGCATTAATAGGATTTAAGATTTCTTTTATTTTAATCACTCCAATTATAGCGTATGAAAATAAAAAATAAATGTCTAGGCCAAAATAAAAAAGGAGCCAAAGCTCCTAATTTATAATTATTCCTCGTCGATTGCACCTACAGGACAAGCACCTTGGCATGCACCGCAGTCAATACAAGTATCAGCATCAATGTGTGATACATCCTCAAGAGTAATTGCACCTACAGGACACTCACTTACACAAGCACCGCATCCGATGCAAGAAGATTCATTAACTTTTCTTGGCATATTGATTACCTCCTTGACAAATAAATTATAGCATTAAAGCATTAAGTTAGGCAATAAAAACAATTTAAAAAATAATGAATTATAAACTGAAAAAATATATTTAAAGATAAATAAATTTAGAAATAGAAAAAAGTAATTATTATTTACTTGTTTTTTGAAGGTAAATTGTGTAAAATAAAAGACAGCAAGGAGTTGAAATAATGGTTTGGTGGCAGGTTTTAATTATTTGTATAATTGTATTAATCGTTGGCTTTATAGCTGGTTTCTTTGTTGCAAGAACTATATTTAAGCGTCAATTAAAGAAAAATCCTCCAATTAATGAGAAAATGATTCGTGCGATGTTTAGTCAAATGGGACGTACTCCATCTGAAAAACAGGTTCGTGCAGTTATGCGTTCAATGGAAGAAAATAAATAAAAAAATAGAACCTATTGGTTCTTATTTTTTTTATGCTTGAAGCAATTTTCTGTTCCATTAATTAAGCGTTTAAAATTTGATTTGTGCTTAAAAATTAAAACACAAACAATTATCGTATATAAAATGACTGTAAGCCAGCTGGGTTTTCCACATAAGTATATCAATCCAAGATTATCACCACTATAGCCTATAAAGTGTAAAAGCCAAGCTGTTCCACCAACGGTTAAGGCTGCAAATGAACTGCATAAGCATACATAACCAGTTGTATAAAATACAATTCCAAACACAATTAAACAAGCTATTGCCGGAATTGGGGTAAGTGCAAGCACTACTCCAAGAGAAGTAGCTACCGCTTTTCCACCTTTGAATTTTAAGAAACATGAGAATAAATGACCTAAAATAGCAGCTACACCATATACAATATGAGGTACGTAATGGTTCATAAGACCAAGGGGTTCGAAAATATATTTAACAATAATAATTACTAAAGCTCCTTTTAGTACATCAAAGAAAAAAACGGTAAATCCTACCTTTTTGCCAAGTACACGAATACAATTAGTTGTACCAATATTCTTAGAGCCATGCTCTCTTACATCAATTCCGGTAATTGTTTTTCCTATTACAATTCCAAAGGGAATTGATCCTAATATATAAGCTAATATAAAAAATAAAACACTTAGAGCAATTGATACTCCAACTGAAGCTAACATCATAAATAAATACCTCTTTTTCTAAAAATATTATACAAGAGGTCATATTATAAATCAAGTTAAAATGCCTATCTTAATTTTTAAAACGATAAAAGTTATATAATTTATTGAGAATTGTCCAAAAATATGATAAAATCACTTATGCGAAAATATTTATTAGGAAGTGGAAATTATGGCAGCTAAGCACTATGATGATGGTGATATTCAAATTTTATCAGGACTAGATCCTGTAAGAAAAAGACCTGGAATGTACATTGGTTCAACCGATTCAAGAGGTCTTCATTATTTAATTTGGGAGCTTGTCGATAATGCAATTGATGAGGCCCTTGCTGGTTATGGAAAGGAAATTACTGTTTCATTAAATCAGGACGGTTCAGTTACCGTATCTGACCAAGGACGTGGTGTTCCTTGTGGATTAAATAAGGAAACAGGTTTGAATTCACTTGAGGTTATTTATTCAATTTTACATGCTGGTGGTAAATTTGGTGGTGAAGGATATAAAGTTTCTGGAGGTCTTCATGGCGTTGGGGCTAGTGTTGTTAATGCTTTGTCTAAATGGTGTTGGTGGTAAGGTTGTAAATGCCTTGTCAACTTACTTTGACGTGCAATCAATGCGTGATGGACAAATTCATCATATTCAATTTAAGGATGGAGGACATAAGGTAATTGAAGCAGAGGTAAACGGAAAAACAAATAAAACTGGTACAATTATTACTTTTAAACCTGATCCAAAGATTTTTTCTACCGTAATATTTAATTATGATACTATTAAGGAGCGTTTAAGAGAGGGAGCTTTTCTTATCAAGGGTCTTAAAATGAACCTTATTGATAAGAAAAACAATAAGCAAGAAAGCTTTTTATATGAGCACGGTATTTCTGAATATGTAGCCTTATTAAATGAAAAGAAAAAGCCTTTATTTGATGTATGTTATTATGATCAAGTACAAGGACCAATTGAGGTTGAAGTTGCTCTTCAATTTGTTGATACATTTGATGAAAATATTGTTTCCTTTGCAAACAATGTTAGAACAAGAGACGGCGGATCTCATGAGGTAGGATTTAAGACGGGCTTAACTAGAGCTGTAAATGATTATGCTCGTAAGTTTAATCTAATTAAGGAAAAGGAAGCCAATCTTGATGGAACTGATATTCGTTCAGGTATGACCGCAATTGTATCTGTACGTGTTGAAGAGGATGTTCTTGAGTTTGAAGGCCAAACTAAGGGTAAGCTTGGTACACCAATTGCTAAAACAATTGTTGATAACGTAACCTATGATAAATTTATTTATTACCTACATGAGCATAATGATGTTGCAAAATATATTGTAGAAAAAGCTTTATTAAATCGTAAGGCACGAGAAGCATCTCGTAAGGCACGAGATCAAATTAGGCTTGATAAGAAGGATAAAACAGAGTTAAATCTATCAGGTAAATTATCACCTGCTCAAGAGAAAAATCATGATATTAATGAGCTTTTCCTTGTTGAGGGTGATTCAGCCGGTGGTTCAGCTAAATCTGGACGTGATAGACGCTTCCAGGCTATTTTGCCGCTTCGTGGTAAGGTTTTAAATACAGAACGCGCTAATCAAGAAAATGCTCTTCAAAAT